>Ga0160422_10000020_pt1 | contig 73016 bp, 67 predicted proteins | sample Fk160mmetaG_FD_108192 | JGI IMG/M metagenome (GOLD analysis project Ga0160422, IMG submission 108192) | Marine microbial communities from the Central Pacific Ocean - Fk160115 60m metaG | ecosystem: Environmental > Aquatic > Marine > Oceanic > Photic zone | place: The Central Pacific Ocean... | reverse complement strand
TCGCATTGTGAATTGCCTTCTTCTGATGGGTTGTCAGACCTAGAAAAAATTAATAATGTTAGCGATGCAATGAGGGCTTCAGGGTCTGATATTGCTGCAAAAAATTTAATGAAGAGTTATTCTCACATGTCATCAATTGCCCTTGACAAACTCGCTCTTAATCCATCAACAAAAACTTGGTTCGAAGAGTTACTTTTTTCAGTTACAGAAAGAGTGAGTTAATGTAAATTTGGCCCTGTGGATCCATTATCGTTTTTAAGCAACGTTGAATCTAAGACTTTGGACGCATTGTACGCCCAATATCTCAACAAACCCGAATCTGTAGACCGCTCTTGGCGGCTTTTTTTTGCTGGTTTCGATTTAGCCACTACTCAATACGGTGGGGAAGGAGTTTCGCCAGTAACGCTCAAAGAATTTAAAGTTCTTGATCTCATTCATGGATACAGAACCAGAGGACATCTGTTTACAGCGACTAACCCAGTAAGAGAGAGGAGGACTTATAGCCCCACTTTGGAGCTGGAGAATTTTGGTCTAGGGAAAGAAGACCTAGATACAATTTTTGAGGCGGGAACCCAAGTTGGAATTGGGCCTGCTAAGCTCAAGGATATTATTGAACATTTGGAGGCTACGTACTGTAGCAGTATAAGTGTTGAGTATATGTATATCCGCGAGCCAGAAAGAGTGGATTGGATTCGAGAGCATATTGAGCTTGACAATAGAAAGAAATTTACTGCTGACGATAAGCTTCATATCCTGAAGAAAATTAGCCAGGCGACTCTTTTTGAGGAATTCCTTCAGAAAAAGTTTGTAGGCCAAAAGCGCTTCTCTCTAGAAGGGGGGGAATCTCTTATTCCTGCTCTTGATGCAATAATCGAGTACGGTACAGAAGTAGGAGTAAGCGAAGTTATCATAGGTATGGCTCACAGGGGTCGTTTAAGTACGCTTGCCCACATTTTAGGTAAGGAGTATTCAGACATCTTTAGCGAATTCATCGGTAAGGAGTACGACTGTGAGGATGAAATAGAAGGTGATGTTAAGTACCACCTTGGCCACTCAAAAACCCAAGTAGCAGATACAGGAAAAGAGGTGTCTATCACACTTGCTCCAAACCCTTCACACCTTGAAGCTGTTGACCCAGTTGTACTAGGTATCGCGAGGGCTCGTATTGATGAAAAGGGTGGAGATGAAAAGGCAGTTCTACCAATTTTAGTTCACGGAGACTCTGCAGTAGCAGGTCAAGGTGTTGTTTACGAGGTAGCCCAAATGGCAGGTCTAGAAGGTTACCGCACTGGTGGTACAGTCCACATTATTGTAAACAACCAGGTTGGTTTTACAACAAACTATTTAGACGCAAGAACATCGACATACTGTACTGATGTAGGAAAGGCAACCCAAAGTCTAATCTTCCACGTCAACGCTGACGACACAGAAGCTGTTGTTCAGGTTATGGGGATTGCCATAAAGTACAGACAAGAATTTGGCAGGGATGTATTTATCGACCTACTAGGTTATAGAAAGTACGGACATAACGAGGGCGACGAACCTAAGTTCACACAGCCAAAGCTATACAAGGCAATTGCTGCCCATCCTTCGCCATATGAAATTTACTTGGAAAAACTTATTGAGGGTGGAGTGATAATAGCTGATGAAGGAGTGACTTCAAAATCTGAGCAGCTTGAGTTGATGGAAAATGGATTTGCAACTGCAAAAGACCAAGAGACAAACTCAATACCCAATTTCCTGGAAGATCTTTGGAAAGATTATAGACCTGCTAAAGAAGAAGAACTAACTACTTCTCCAGATACAGGCTATCCCCTAAAGAAACTTCTCGATCTTGGTAAGAAGATTAGCACACTTCCTGAGGATAAAAAATTCTTTCGCAAGGTTGCTAAACTTATTAAGGACAGAGCAAAAATGCTGGAGTCTGACAAGTTGGATTGGGGTATGGGTGAAACGCTTGCCTATGCAACACTACTTGTAGACGGTCATCCAGTTAGAATTAGTGGCCAAGATGTAGAAAGAGGAACCTTCTCTCACAGACACGCCGTGCTTAAAACTGAGGACAGCGAGGATGAGGTAATCCTTCTAAACAACCTTAGTAAGGATCAAGCGAAACTTAGCATCTACAACTCATTGCTTTCAGAGTACGCTGTATCTGGTTTTGATTTTGGCTACGCCTATGCAAGACCTCAGGGCCTAACTATTTGGGAAGCTCAGTTTGGAGACTTTAATAATGGAGCCCAAATCATTTGGGATCAGTTCCTCTGCGCAACAGAAGATAAGTGGAATGCGATGAACGGCCTAACTATTCTTCTTCCTCATGGATACGAGGGAATGGGTGCAGAACACAGTTCAGGAAGAATGGAAAGATTCCTTTCGCTTTGTGCTGGTGGGAATATGATAGTTGCAAATTGCACGACCCCAGCCCAAATGTTCCATCTACTCAGAAGGCAAGTAGTTCGCCCTTTCAGAAAACCGCTAGTAGTTTTCACTCCAAAGAAACTTCTCAGATATCCCAAAGCAGTCTCAACTGTTGCCGATTTGGTTAAGGGAAAGTTTAATGAGGTTATTGACGATCCTAGAATGTTAAAAGCATCAGCAGCAAAGAAGGTAGATACAGTGATGCTTTGCTCTGGAAAGATATATTACGAAGTGCTTGAGCGAATAGAAAAGGAGGGCAAAGGTTCAAATATTGCTCTAGTAAGAGTTGAACAAATAAACCCTCTTCCTCAGGATGCGATTGATTCTATCGTTGCGCGTTATGGAAAGAAAGTGAAAGTGGTTTGGCTTCAAGAAGAGCCAGAAAACATGGGAGCATGGCCTTTCATTTCTCTTAATTTCAAAGGCCAAATATCAAACATAATTGCTAGGCCATCTTGCGGTACAACTGCTGCGGGGTCTCCTATTGTTTCAGCTAGAAGACATGAAGCCATCATAGATGCTGTTTTGAAATTTTCAATTGATTAATTTTATCTCAATTAAAAGAAATTATGCCAATATTTGAAATGAAAGTCCCAAGCCCAGGGGAAAGCATCTCAGAGGTGGAAATCGCAACATGGTTAGTTAGCGATGGAGATTACGTTGAGAAAGATCAAGCTATTGCAGAAGTAGATTCTGACAAGGCTACTCTTGAGCTTCCTGCTGAGGCCGATGGTGTAATTACACTTAAGGTAGAGGAGGGAGATGTTGTAGCTGTTGGTGATGTTTGTTGTTTAATTGATACAGACGCAAAGCCGCCAAAGAGAACTAAAAAGATTGTTCCAACAAAGAAGGAAGAAGCCTCTGCACCAGCGATGAAAGAAGAAGCGCCTGCTCCAAAAGCAGAAGAGAAATCTACATCAGCTCAAGTTTTAAAAGGATTTGACTATGCTACTGGTCACGCTTCACCAGCTGCTAAGAAAATGATGTCTGATAAGGGTATTTCAGACGGCACAATTGCTGGCACTGGGAGAGGAGGAAGAGTTCTAAAACAAGATGTCCTTGAAGCTCTAGCTGCTGGATTTGATCCTTCGTCTGCAATGGCCCAAGGAGGATGGACTGGTTCTCGTGAAACAAGACGCGAGAAAATGACTATGCTCAGAAGAAAGGTTGCCGACAGGTTAGTTGGTGTTAAGAATGACACTGCTATGCTCACAACCTTTAACGAGGTGGACATGAATCCTATTATGGAACTCCGAGCTAAGTATAAAAACAAATTCAAAGAAGAAAAAGGAGTAGGCTTAGGATTTATGGGATTCTTTACTAAGGCTGTAACTACTGCACTTGCAGAATTCCCAGGTGTAAACGCTATGATCGATGGTAAGGAAATTATCTACCATGATTATGCTGACATTTGTATTGCAGTAAGCTCACCAAAGGGTCTTATGGTTCCAGTAGTAAGAAATGCTGAATCAATGTCAATTGCAGAAATTGAAGGTGAGATAAAGCGTCTTGCAATCAGGGCTAGAGATGGTCAACTTACCGTTGATGAGATGCAAGGAGGAACCTTTACAATTACAAATGGTGGTGTGTTTGGTTCTATGCTATCTACTCCAATAATAAACCCACCTCAAAGTGCAATTTTAGGAATGCACAATATTGTTGAGAGACCAATTGCTATTGATGGAAAGGTTGAAATAAGACCAGTTATGTATGTTGCTCTAAGTTACGACCACAGAATAATTGACGGTAAGGATAGCGTAGGGTTCCTTTACATGGTAAAAGAATTACTTGAACATCCAGAGAGAATGATATTCGGTGGTAAGCAACCAACAGAAGTTCTTCTAGGCCTCTAGATTCCTATTTCCATATTTTCTTGCATCATCGGGGAGGACTGTCACAATAACTCCTTCGTCAATGCTTTGGGCTACTTTTAATGCTCCTGAAAGATTTGCTGCAGATGAAGGACTAATCAATAGCCCCTCTTCTTTAGCAGCTCTAACCATCATGCGTATGGTTTCATCATTATTTACAGTAAGAATGCTGTCAATGGTTGTGGAATCGAAAGCTCTAAGAGCATTTGTAGAATCTGGATGACTCCATCCTTCAATAATATGAGTCCGAGAAGAAGGTCGCAGACCTATGATTTGGGTTTTGTGATTCAACTCTTTAAGCTTACGACCCACTCCCATTAAAGTGCCAGATGTAACTATGCCAGCTACAAAATGAGTTACCCTTCCTCCAGTCTCAAACCATATTTCTTTACCTGTTCCATTGAAATGAGATAAGACTGATGAATCATGTGTTAGATGATCGACAAAACAATACTTTTCTGGCAGTGTTTGTGATAAATCGAGAGCTTTATCACGAGCTCCTAGTATGCCATCAGATGCATTGGTTTCAATAATCTCTACTCCGAGAGTTCGAAGCATATGTTTAGTTTCCTTTGTTGAGTTCTCCGGCATGCAAATTGTAACCGGAATGCTTGCGATAGCTCCAAAGATTCCAAATGCTATACCCGTATTTCCAGTAGATGCATCAATTAGTGTTCGACCTTTTAGAGCACCAGAGATTGTTGCCTTTGAAATAATATCGTAGGCTTCTCGTGCTTTTAATGATCCACCGAATTGTTGCCATTCTAGTTTGGCATAAATTTCTACTCCCTCTTTTGGAGAGAGTCTAATCATGAAATGAAGGGGAGTGTTTCCCACATGCCATCTCAGTTCTTCAAGAACTTTGAGTCTTGTGTCTAATATTGGAGCTGTCATATTTATAGTAAAAAAAAAGCCCCCAATTTCTTGGAGGCTCTAGTTGGATACGGTTCAAAAAAATTATTAACGCACGTATATACCTAGGCAGTCTCCTTTTATAGGGTAGAAACAACAACAGCATGTATACGGTGCGAGTAGCATACGTCAAATATGAAATGACTTTTCGAGTTTTCCAAATGAAAGTGTAAAAAACTTCTATTAATAGACAAAAAATTTAGACAAATGCTAATTATCTCAGCATTTTAAATCTCTCGCCATCTAGTCTCAGAAGTACAGAAAGCAGGAAGGTAAAGCCTAGAAGAGATGATCCTCCATAGCTAAAGAATGGAAGTGGGATTCCAATTACAGGTGCAAGGCCTAACACCATTCCTATGTTTACAAGGAAGTGCATGAACAAGATGCTTGCGACCCCATAAGCATACACTCTTGTGAATTTGGATCGTTGTCTTTCTGCTAAATAAACTACTCGCATTATTAGTAGGGAAAAAAGCAGCACAACAGTTAAGCTTCCTATGAATCCCCATTCCTCGCCTATGGTACAGAAAATGAAATCTGTTTCTTGTTCTGGCACAAAACTATATGCTGTCATTGGGCCATTCATCCATCCTTTCCCTGAAAAACTACCTGATCCAATTGCTGCCTTCGCATGTCTGATATTGTAATCTGCATCTGGGTTGTTTACGTCTATCCCAAACAACACGTGTATTCTCTCTTTTTGGTGAGGCTTCAATACTTTCTCCATTCCAGTATGGAGACCTATGCTTAAAACCAATCCAGCTATCAATAAGATGCTTCCCCATATTGTCAAACTTTTTCTCTTCCTTGGAACCGTTGCTTCTCTTATGATGTAAAGTACAGTAGAGCCCAAAACTATCCATCCACCCCAAAACCATTCTATTCCTCCCCATGAACCAATTAAAATTGTAGCAATAGCCATTATCAAAGCAGCAAAACCCAAAATCAATACGTTACCAGACAGCCCTTCTCTGTACAGAACAAACACAAATCCTGCAAAGACAATAACTGTTCCTGCATCTGGCTGCAAGAGGATTAACCCTGCGGGGAGCCCCACCATAACTACTGATAAGATTCTAGATTTAAGGCTCTTCCAACGCGATGAATCCCTGGACAGATAATAAGCTAATGCCAATGCTGTGGTGGGCTTTGCAAATTCGCTTGGCTGAAGACTAAATCCTCCTAAGCTAAACCACGACCTAGCACCACCTACTTTTTTACCAATGATTAAAACAGCTATTAAAAGGAGCAGAGTCAAAATATATTGAATCATAGAAGTTCTGATGAAAAACTCTGATTCAATATTTACAATCGTAAATGCAAAGACTGCGCAAATTCCTATCCACAACAATTGCTTTCCGGCTTTCCCATTCCAATCAAACCAATCAATAAGCTCAATGTTGGATGTTGCACTTATAATATTAACCCAACCAAAAAAGACAAGAAAGATTAGGAGGATAACAAGTACCCAGTCAAGATTTTTTGATATGGATGCTTTCCTATAACTCATTCCACATCAAATTCTAAAACCCTGTTTAAACGGTATTTATATTTTACTGTATCTGTCAAATACTGTTCAATCAATAACCCAGCTATTGGTGCAGCCCAAGTGCCACCATGACCCGAATATTCAACATAAACACTCAATGCAATTTGAGGATTTTCTCTAGGTGCAAAAGCCATGAATGCACTGTGGTCGAGGTCGCCTTTGTTTTGGACTGTACCCGTTTTACCACAAATAGTAAGTCCTTCAACCATTGCTCTTCTAGCAGTTCCTGACTCGTCTTCAATCACCTTTTGCATTGCGTCGATTAGAGGTTCAAAATGTTTTGGGTCAACACTAGTATTGTGTAAATCATCCTCATCGGCAGGCTTTCCTGTTCCACCTATATCTCTGATTGCATGTGGTTCTCTATAAGTCCCTCGATTCGCAATAATGCATGCAAGATTTGCCATTTGAAGAGGAGTGGTTAATAGCTCACCTTCTCCAATTGAGATTGAATAAATGGTCGAATAACCCCAATGAGTTTTACCATAAATACTATCATAATACTCTGAAGTTGGGATTTGACCTTTACGCGCACCTGGAAGATTTCCTCCTAGATCTGTGCCAAATCCAAAATCCTCTATCCTCGAACTCCAATGCTCCAACCCAATAGAAGCATCAATTAGATGATTTTCATTTTTACCTCTAATTACAACTCTACGCATTACTTCTCTGAAATAAGGATTACAAGAGTGGGTAATTGCTTGGGTTAGGTTATCAGCGGTGTGAGTTCCGTGACATCCAATGATTTCCCTATTGCATTCGATTACACTATGAGGATAAATCACACCTTCATCAAGCGCAATCAACCCCTGGAGCATTTTGAAAATTGATCCTGGCCTATAAGTTCCTCTTAAAGCTCTGTTATAAAGTGGTTTGTGTGGGTGAATCCTCAGACTGTCGTAAACTTCTCCACGACGTGAACCAGTAAGGTCATCTGAGTTGTAAAATGGTGATGATACAATTGCGAGAATTTCTCCTGTATTTGGCTCGATTGCAACAACAGAACCTCGCTTTCCCTCCATCAGCTTTTCAGCAAATCTTTGAAGCTCAAGGTCAATAGTTAAAGTGATATCACTACCCGAAACTGGCATTGTATCCAGATCTGCTAGTACTTCTCTTTTGTTATTCCTTACATCAACTATGTGGTACCGAGCACCAGGAATTCCCCTAAGTTCTTCTTCATGTCTTGACTCCAATCCTGACTTACCCTTGTAATCGCCAAGATTGTAGAATTTATCCCTCATCAAATCATTCTTGTCAGCTTCTCTGTACTCCCCAATTAAATGCCCAGCTACCCCAGCTACATTCGATCTGATTGATCTTGTGCGCGCCTTGATGCCCGGAAATCTATAAAGCTCTTTTGATATTGCTGCGTATTCTTTGTAGTTGAGCTGTTTGACTAAAACTGATGCCACATATCTTGAATAATTAGACGCTTTATCCAGTTGCTCAAGCAACCTTTCCAAATCCCAACCCAAAAGCTCAGCCAATGCCAGCGTGTCTAAATTGGTAGCCTTCCTAGGAGTTATTAATAAATCGTAGGACGCGATATTCGTTACTAGCAATTCTCCATTTCTATCAAGAAATTGACCTCTCACAGGGTCCAACCTCTCTCTATCCTCTGTGAGTCTTCCCGCGTAATTTGACCACTCAGAACTTATGAGTTGAAGGTGAGAAAGCTTTGCTATGAAAATGCAAGCAATGACTATAACTATACCATTAAAAACAAGAGACCTTCTTTTTAAATCTGATTTTTTCATGACCAAGGGTAAGCACTTACTTTAGACTTTTTATTTTTTCTCTTTAGGCCAAAAAGCCCTTGCGCAAGCCCCATCAATATCACAGTCAAACTACCAGATAGGATTGCCTTCAACAGTGCAAATAATATTAGTCCAAGCCTTCCTCCCTCAATAGTAAATAGCCCGAATGAATACACAGTTGAGATTAAGAAACAATAGCTCAAGAATCTCATCCAACCGTCTTTAAGTGCACAAATAACATGGCCTTTTTGAAACCCATCTCTTGGTGCAATTGCTTCTGATATATGGGGAAGCATAAGCCCTAAAATCGCTCCGGAAGCCATGTGTAATCCTCCGCCTAATAGAACAAGGTCAACAATAGCTCCTGTTATAGTTCCAAAGAATAAATAGGTTGTTTTATGCCAACCTATAGGCAATAGAACAAGTCCATATAGGTGGAAGAAAATGATTGCCTTCCCTCCAGCGAATATTCCAAATCTGAAAACCAAAATCTGTAGTAGAATTGTGATTATTAGTACTGATATTGATTTAAATACCCCGTTCATCTTACAGAATTTATCAATGAATCAGAATTCAATATTCTTTTGTCCGTTAGGAATTCAACAAAGCGAATACTGCTGTAATCTACGCCCAAATTCACGATAACGGTTTTAAAGTCGTCAGCTTCAGTTACTGCAACTTTAACTACTTCTCCCACTAAGATGTCAGATGGAAACACGCCCTGAAAACCAGTTGTGTATACTTCATCTCCAGGGAGTACAAGAGAGGATTTAGCAATATCAACTACATGAGCAATAGTCAAATCACCTCCATCCCAAACCAATCTTCCAACGGCACCTTCATTTCCAATTCTCACACTCCATTCTATATGTTTATTAGCCACAGGAAATACTAGTGCTTCGTGATCTGTTACCTTAATTACTTTTCCTGCTAGATGCCCTTTGTCAAGCATTCCTGATCCCCTGACAACACCATCTAGTTTCCCTTTATTTGCTATAAGTACATTGTTAGAAGTGTGATAAGACGTCCTCACAATTTCTGCTGCCGTGCTAACCCAAATACTAGTATCTAACTCTTTGTTGATATATGATAGTTGCTTTATTGGAACGTACTTTTTGAGTCTTTGTAGCTCTGTTCTTAATCTTGAGTTTTCTTGATTTAGAGCTATGTTTTGGTCTTTAACACTATTGTATGTGTGGATTTGGCCTAATATATCAGTCCAACTATTTGCGCATTTTATGCCTACTGAAGACATGCGACTGCTGTGGATAGAATGAGTGTTAACGAGCCAATTGAATGCTATAATCTCAAATAGGCAGAAGAGCACCAAACGGTGATTTCTTATTATGAGATTAAATAGGTTGCGCAATTTACTCGCTCATTAAGAACGGGAACCTATCTATGTTTTTCAGAGCAATAGCCGTCCCCTTTGCTACTGCATGGAGTGGATCTTCTGCAATGTGTACTGGCAATTTAGTCCTAGCAGAAATTCTTTTATCAAGCCCTCTGAGTAGAGCACCACCACCTGCTAAGTAGATTCCGGTTCGGAAAATGTCGGCGCTTAGTTCTGGTGGAGTTTGGTTTAGAGCAGTGTGAATTGAATCCTCAATTTTGCTAATGCTCTTGTCAAGAGCTTGGGCTATTTCAGAGTAGCTAACAATAATTTCTTTTGGGTGGCCAGTTAGCAGATCCCTTCCTAAAACTGAATAATCCTCAGGTGGATTATCAAGCTTTGTCATAGCAGACCCCACATTGATTTTCACGTTTTCAGCAGTGCGCTCACCTATGAGCATGTTATGTTGACGTCTCATGTAATCAATGATGTCCCTTGTGAATTCGTCTCCAGCAATTCTGATGTTTGTGTCTGTCACAATTCCACCAAGTGCAATAACTGCAATTTCTGAAGTTCCACCACCTATGTCTACAATCATATTGCCCATAGGTTCTTCAACATCAATTCCAATCCCAATTGCAGCTGCCATTGGTTCATGTATCAAATAAACTTCCTTTCCTCCAGCGTGTTCTGCACTATCTTTAACTGCTCTTTTTTCTACATCTGTAATTCCCGATGGAATGCAAATCACCATTCTATGGGAAGGAGTAAATAATGCCTTTTTATTTTCGTTTATCATGGAAATCATGCCTTTAATCATCTGTTCTGCAGATTCGAAATCGGCAATTACACCATCTCTCAATGGTCGAATAGTTTCGATATTTTTATGGGTCTTACCCTGCATCTGTTGGGCTAGTCTACCAATTGCAACAGCTTTACCAGTTTTAATGTCTTTTGCAACTATTGATGGTTGGTCAACAACTACTTTATCCTGGTAGTAGATGATGGTATTTGCCGTTCCTAAATCAATGGCAATGTCCTGTACGAAGAAATTAAAAAGCCCCATACTCAAATGTACATTCTCTGCCTCGCAATCGTGAAGCAGAAACGGTCAATTTGCCTATAAGTTGATAAGTTGAAAGAATAGTTGAAAACGCACCATTTCGATGTCAGTACGTTGTTAATTATTAATCAGTGACGGAAGTGTCGTACACCTGTCGTGTACATGGCAAGCCCTAACTCATTACAAGCATCGATAGACTTTTGATCATTGATAGATCCTCCTGGTTGAATAACGTGCTTAATTCCTGCTTCAGAAGCAAGAGTTACACAATCTGGGAATGGGAAAAATGCATCAGATGCCATGGCTGCTCCTTCTAGACTTAAGCCCAAATTATTTGCTTTTTCTACTGCCTGTTTAAGAGCGTCAACCCTTGATGTTTGGCCTGTGCCCGAAGCAACTAATTGATTGTTTTTTGCGAAAACAATTGTGTTGGACTTGGTGTGCTTTGCAATTTTCATTGCGAATAGCAAATCAGAAATTGCAGCATCATCAGAACATTGATTTGTAACACACGTCAAATCTTCAGGACTCTCTATTGATCTATCTTTATCTTGTACTAAGAATCCATTAAGAGCTGTTCGCACCGAAGAAGATGGTAGAGATGTTTTTTGGCGCTGAAGTAAGATGCGGTTTTTCTTTCCCTTTAAAAGTTCAAGAGCATCAACGTTAAATGATGGCGCAATTACTACTTCGCAGAATAAAGTGTGTATCAATTTTGCAGTAGCAAAATTGATTGGTCTGTTTGAAATTAATACTCCACCAAATGCACTAATAGGGTCACCCTCAAGTGCAGCAGCATATGCGTCGGCAAGTTTGTCTCTTGTTGCAAGACCGCATGCATTGTTATGCTTTAGGATTGCAAAAGTTGGATCGCAATCCATATACTCTTCCATCAAGTTTACTGCTGCATCAACGTCAAGAAGATTATTGTAAGACAACTCCTTTCCGTGTAATTGGATAAGGATATCATCAAGATTTCCAAAGAATCTTCCCTCTTGATGAGGGTTCTCTCCATAGCGTAAAGATTTCACTTTTGGCACGCTAAGATTCAAATTATTTAGAGGATTACAATCTTCGAGCGTATCTTCTAGATATTTATTTATCATAGTGTCGTAGTGAGAGCTAATGCGGAATGCTCTAGTAGCAAGTTGAGTTCTCTCAGCTAAAGTTGTCTGACCATGATTTTTTTTAAGAATATCTAAAAGAGTTGAGTAGTCATCCATTGATGGAATGATGACTATGTCTTTGTGATTCTTTGCAGCTCCTCTGATTAGTGCAATTCCACCTATATCTATTTTTTCAATAATTGCCTCTTCGCTTGCTCCACTAGCCACAGTTTCTTCAAAAGGGTACAGGTCAACTACAACAAGGTCAATGTTTGGGATAGCGTATTGAGTCATTTGCTCTCTATCGCCTTCGTGATCTCTTCTGCTAAGTATTCCTCCAAAAACTTTTGGGTGTAGAGTCTTTACACGACCACCTAATATTGATGGATAGTCAGTAAGTGTTTCAACAGGAACTACTGTACCTCCAAGGTCTTCAATTGTCTTTTGGGTTCCTCCTGTAGAGTAAATAGTAACACCTAGACGCTTAAGCTCTTCTAAGATAGGAGCAAGTCCATCTTTATTGAAAACTGAAATAAGTGCTGAATTGATTTTGCGTTGCTCTGACATAAGAGAAAAAATAGACGTTTAGTGAGAGCGTAAAGTTAGCTAAAGCTTTAGCTTTGATACTATGATGTGGCTGCGTTTATTCAGAGAAAGTTTGGGATTTGCTTGGAGCGCAATTGTAATAAATAAACTTAGGACATTTTTATCTCTATTAGGAGTGATGGTGGGGATATTTGTCATCAGTGCTGTCTTTGCTGTTGTTGATTCTATGGAGGACAATTTGATGGAGACATTTGATATTCTAGATGACGATGTATTCTTCATCCAAAAGTGGCCTTGGAGCTTTGGAGAGGATTATCCATGGTGGAAATATGTGCAGCGTCGCGAGCCTTCAATTAGAGATTTCAAGGAGCTTGAGAGTAGGCTAAATCTTGCTGAAGCAGTAGCATTTCAAATGAAGGGAACATATTACATTAAGGCAGGTGATAATATGATGCCAAACATTCCTCTTGCTGCAGTCTCTCACAACTTTCATGAGGTTATTAGCCTCAAGCTAGGACCAGGCAGACTGTTCAACGAGTCTGAAAGCGCATCCGGAGCACCAGTTGCAGTTATAGGAAATGACATTGCAGAAAAGTTATTTGGCACAGTCGAGGCTCTGGGAAAAAAGGTCAAGGTTAAAGGGATTAGACTTGAGGTAATTGGAGTCCTTGAAAAGGAAGGCGCATCAATTGTATCTACCGGTCTGGATGAGTTCGTTATGGTGCCTGCGAGATTAGGCCCCAAATTCTTTGACGTTCATTCTTCTGAAGGAAATTCAATATTCGTTAAGTGTAAGGAAGAGGTAGAAATGGATGTTCTTAAAGACGAGATAATACAACAGTTCAGAAGTATAAGAAGAGTAAGGCCCAATGATGATGACGATTTTGCTGTAAACCAAATTGACATGCTAACCGGTATCATAACAGCAATATTTACTCAGGTAGAATTGGGAGGTTGGTTTATAGCAATTTTTGCTATCCTCGTTGGTTGCTTTAGCATAGCAAATATCATGTTTGTTTCAGTGCGAGAAAGGACCAGAATCATTGGAATTCAAAAAGCACTAGGAGCCAAATCTTCATTCATTTTGATCCAATTCCTGTTTGAATCAATTGCTCTATGTGTGTTCGGAGCAATACTCGCTCTAATTGCTATTCAAATTCTAATCTCGCTTATCAATTATGCGGGATTAGGGTTAAATCTCAGCGTGAGTATTTACCGAGTGGGTATTGCGATGTCAATAGCAGTGGTTTCTGGACTAGTTGCTGGGATTGTTCCAGCACTAAAAGCTGCTAACATGCCACCAGTTGAAGCAATGAGGTCAACTTAAAAAATAAAATTGAGACCAGCTCTTAGATATCCTACTGGTGCATCCCAAGCCGTAGTTGTATAATTCAAATGCCCACCTTGGCTGTTGAATGAGTCTATTCTTTCTAGATCACCTGAGCTAACTCTTGCATATCTTATATCAAGAGCAACTTTGTTTAATATCTTCCATCTCAATCCCAAAGAATAGCCAAGATTCCAAGTTCCATAAAAATCGTGGACATCCTGTTCTATCAATTCTTCCTCCTGATTAAATCTTTGGTAGTTTAAAAGGGCGCCTTTCATCCCAACAATACCCTCGATATAGATTGAAGCTGGCATGTTTTTCAATAATGTCACCCTTGGAGTATAATAAACGTGAACCATCTGATTTGATGCTCTAAGCATGCCAGAAGTAGTGTCGCCATTACTAATTAGTGTATATTCTTCCTGAGTAGTTCCTATAGGCTGCCAACCCAAACTAAGCCCTGGCTCAATAACATCATCCTTCTTTTTTCTACTTACATAAAGGTCAAGCCCAACATTAGGAAATTCCAAGATTCCATCAATATCATTTTCGTAGTGTACTTCTGAAACAACTCCTAGACCTATTAAAATCCAGTTATTTTTTTTCTCTTTCTCAAGTTTAGGCGTGCCTCGAGGAGCAGGTATGGAATCGGTTTGGGCTACAAGAGTGAAACCCACAAACAATAGAGTTAAAAGTGAGATAGTTTTCTTAAACATCGTTATATATTCCAAACTACTGAGGCAAGTTACGTACCAAAGAGTAATTTCGTAGCGTGAGAAAAGTAATAATTACAGGAGCCTTTGGGCAGCTGGGCAGTTGCATACTAAGGAGGTTTGCATCTGATGAAGAGTTTGTTTGGGTTGGTTTATGTAAGGAGGAGTTAGATATTACTGATACATCACAAGTTGCAGAAGTGCTAGCGAAAGAAAAGCCATTCGCAGTTGTTAATGCAGCTGCTTACACTGCAGTGGATAGGGCAGAGAAGGAAGAGTCAGCAGCAATTAAAGTAAATGTTGAGGGAGTTGAAACTCTTGCAAAAGCTTGCGAGACTCAAGGAATAATCTTAGTTCACATTAGTACAGATTACGTTTTCTCAGGTGATGATGGCGGAACAGAAAGCAATCCATACTCACCAAACGATACCTGCTCTCCATGTGGTGTTTATGGCAGGACAAAGCGCGAAGGAGAATTGGTACTCCTAGCCTCGATGTCTTCAACACCTCACTTCATTATTCGAACTGGTTGGCTTTATGATAGCGAGGGATTAAATTTCTTTAATACAATGAGAAAACTTGCGACGGAGGAGTCTATCCATGTTATTGACGATCAGTTTGGGACCCCAACTTGGGCTGGCTCACTTGCTTTGTCAATTAGGGCACTCTTAAAATCAGATCTAAATTCTGGGATTTACCATTTTAGTGATGAGGGATGTGTGAGTTGGTTTGGGTTTGCAAAAGAAATTTTCTCTCAATTGGGACTAAGCCCAAACCTCAATGCCATCAGCTCCACAAACTATCCAACAGCAGCAAAAAGGCCAGCAAATACTCACCTTGGTGGAGAAGAATTCGCTTCAGCTCTTGGATTAAAATGGTTGAGTTGGAAGCAAAGTCTGGCACAATGTGTGGATGAGTTTGTGCTTTGGGATAGGGTGAAAAATTTAGCAGAAGAATGGACGAAGGAGCCATACGATGAAGATATTCGCTCTACAGTAAGTACTTGGTTAGAGGAAGATAATAGGGAGGTATTGATTGAGTGTTTCCATATGGAGATGCAGTTTGGAACTGGTGGAATGAGGGGGAAGTGTGCGCCTGGAACAAATAGGATTAATACGGCTACAATTGCAAAGGCAACACAAGGCCTATGTAATTACCTCAAGTCAAAGGAGTCTGAACTTACTTTGCCTTTGAAGGTTGCAATCGCATATGATTCAAGATTGCATAGTCCTATGTTATCAAGAATAACTGCAGAAGTCCTATCTGGCAATGGTATAGAGGCATTGATTTACCCTGAGCTAAGACCTACACCGCAACTTTCATTTACTGTTTCTCATTTGGGATGCGCTGCCGGAATTGTAATAACAGCTAGCCATAATCCCCCAGAGTACAATGGCTACAAAGTCTACTATTCTGACGGAGCCCAAATCACAGCACCACACGATAGTGCTATTATCAACGAAGTCCGTAATGTCAAATCTCTTGGTGATATAAAAAGGAGCACAGATAACATTGTGGAATTAGGTAGTGACCTTGATGAGGAATACAGAAAAAAGATTCTCACCTTGAGAAGATCTAGTTCGTTGAGTGAAGGATCTGAGGTAAAATTGGTTTATACTGGACTCCACGGCTCTGGTGCTGTTAGCGTACCTCAAGCTTTGAAGGAATTTGGGTTTGAAAACGTTCACGAGGTCAAATCCCAAGCCGTGCCAGACGGAAATTTCCCAACTGTAAAAAGCCCAAACCCCGAAGAAGGCGAAGCGCTTTCTGAAGCTATAGCGCTTGGAGAATCTATAAATGCCGATTTGGTGATGGGAACAGATCCAGACGCAGACAGAGTAGGCATTGCTGTACCGGGACCTGATGGCAAAATGGTTCTGCTAAATGGAAATGAAACAGGCGCTCTTCTTTGCGATTACGTTTTGTGCAACGGCCGTGAAGACGGTTCAAAATTCGATGCCCAAAACTTTATCGCGTCCACTGTTGTAACCACTCCTTTACTTTTAAAATTGGCAAACTTTTACGGAGTTGGCCACAGAGAAACTCTAACCGGATTCAAGCATATTGCAGCTGCTATTTCTCACGATGCTAGGACCTATGTTGTGGGAGGTGAAGAGAGTTATGGTTATCTGATTGGCGATACTGCCATGGATAAGGATGGAGTTAGTTCTTGCTGCGTTTTAGCTGAGATGGCCCATGAGTTGAAGAAGCAGGGGACGACTATTTTGCAAAAGTTGGAGCAGATTCATAGAAAACATGGTGTATACCAAGAAGGTTTGGTTTCTGTTGTAAAAGAGGGGAGAGATGGAGCAGCCCAAATCGCAAAAATGATGGATGACTTCCGCAACAACGCCCCCACCCAAATCAACGGAGAGGATATTGTTTCGACAAGAGATTTTAGCGACGGAACTCAACCGCTTTTCCCTACATCTAATGTCTTACAGTTCAACACAGAAAAGGGGTCTAGAATTACAGTTAGGCCTTCAGGCACTGAGCCCAAAATTAAATTCTACGTTAGCGTAAACCATGTGATGAAAGAGGGCGAGGATTATGGCTCGATACGCCAACAACTAAAGCAAAGAGTACAGGATCTATTTGTCTCTTTTGGAGCCTAGATTCTTAATCTTTTCCTTCAGTTTACCGCCAACTTTCTTTTCTGCTTCTTCAACCTTTTCCTCTACCACTACTTCAATCTCCTCGAGAGTTGATTTCTCTTTTAGTTCTTCCCAATAAGGTAGAACAGCGGGTGCCAGAGATTCAACATGTGGATAAACGATGCAATCCTTGCCAAAGTCATCAGGCAGTAAACCATCAAATCCTGAAAGGCCATATGCGATAAACGAAATTATCAATGCGTTTTTCAATATCCCAAGCACTCCACCAGCTACCTTGTTTACAATTCCAAGAGCAACTAGATTTAGGAACCCCTCGAGCATTTTAGCCAAGAGATGAACTCCAAGTACTACGAGTATGAATGTGAGGGCAAATGATGCTACTGCGATTTGGCCTTCGCTCCAATTCAAATACTCACTAAGCCCTAAGCCCAAACAATCAGAGAAGAAATACGCAGCCATTGCTCCTGCAATAATTGCAACACATGAAGCGATAGAGACTACAACACCCTTGCGAAAACCTGTAAAAGCTCCGGTCAATAAAATGATAATTACAATTATATCAGCAATAGGTAGTGGTAATGATTCCATAGGGGCAAAGTACGTTTAACTTTGCAGAGTGGAAAGACAAATGAATATTTCAATTCACAAGTTTGGTGGGGCATCTGTCAAAAATGCTGATGCGGTTAGGAATATTGCAGATATTCTACAATCCTCAACTTCGGGAAATCCGTGCATTATTGTGGTTAGTGCAATGGGGAAGACGACAAATAAGCTTGAGAAGGTTTGGGCTGAGGATAATGAAGACAAAGCAAGATTGGAGTTAGAGAAAATTGCAGCATCACATATATCGGTTGCAAATTCTTTAGAGCTGGGGGCTGAATTCAGTGATGAGATTTGGGGACTGTTCTCTTTACAAAATGAAATAGAAGATTCTTACGCGAGATACGATGCTACTGTTGCATTAGGCGAACTAGCCAGCACTCGCATCCTTGCAGAATTTCTAAAACTAAAGGGTTATGATGCGTGTTGGTGGGATGTGCGTCAAACGATCAAAACAGATTTTAGGCATAAGTCAGCTAGAGTAGATGAAAATGCTATGGCTGAAAATGGCAAAGAGATGATGGAGAAATTAAATTCACATCAGATCATCGTAACCCAAGGGTTCATAGGCAGGTCGCCCGATGGCGCAACGACTACTTTGGGTAGAGAGGGGTCAGACTATAGTGCAGCTCTGCTCGCTTGTGCTGCTTCTGCTATTGAAGTAAATATTTGGAAGGATGTTCAAGGTATGCACAACGCAGACCCAAGAATTTTTGAGGATACCATTACTGTTGAAAAGCTAGATTATCACGAGGCACTGGAGCTTAGTTACTACGGAGCAAGCGTCATCCACCCTCGAACAGTTAAGCCATTACAAAACAGGAATATTCCTCTATTCGTGAAGAGCTTTATAAATCCAGATGGTCCTAAAACTTGTATAGGCGATTTTCCTGATCTAGAAATTGAAACGCCAATGTTTATCTCTAGGCCAAACATTACTTGTTTGTCCATTGGCCCATCTGACCACAGCTTTGTGGGAGAGGATCATTTAGAAACTGTGTTTGGCGCTCTTGCGAATGCTGGAATTCACGTTAGGATGATGCAGAATTCAGCCGTTCAGTTTGATTTGGTCTACGATACAGATGCAAAAAAGGAAGAGAGGTTCCTAGAAGAGCTTGGCAGTGGATTTTTGACAAAAACAGAATTGGGGTTAGAACTATTGACAATAAGGCATGGTTCTAACGAGCTTATTGAAAAACTAACTGCAGGAAGAGAAGTGGTGATGGAGCAAAGCAATGCCCCAACGGTTAGAAGATTGTTGAGATAGACTAGTATTCGTCTTCGTTGAAGAAGAAGTCCTCTTTTGAAGGATAGTCAGGCCAAATGTCCTCGATAGTCTCGTAGTTCTCGTTATCGTTTTGTAGCTGTTGAAGGTTCTCTACTACTTCTAGTGGAGCACCAGTACGCATAGCGTAATCGATAAGCTCGTCTTTTGAGGCAGGCCAAGGGGCGTCTTCCAGATATGATGCTAATTCGAGTGTCCAGTACACGATCTTGGAATTTAACTTATTGAACTAGGTTTCAGCGGCAAAAATAATAGAATCTCAATCATTTGCAACCTTCCACTCAATTTCATCTGTTCCTGAAATGTGAGAAAGCAATCTTGCAGTTGTAAAAAGCAAGTCTGAAAGTCGATTTAAATATTTCACTATCTCTGAATCTATTGATTCTACTCGTGATAGAGCGACAACTCGTCTTTCTGCTCTTCTGCAAACTGATCTTGCGACATGTGCATCTGCAACTGAAGGATGACCCCCTGGAAGGAGAAAATTCCTCAATTGTGGCACTTTTTCATTCGCCTCATCCATCCAATTTTCGAAGTTTTTGATCGAATTTGGGTTTAAGGAAGGCAATTTCTCCCTCATTTTTTCATCCACTGTGGCCAAATGTGATCCTATGGTAAACAAGTCAGCCTGGATTTCCCTGAAAAACCCAACGTTGTCTCCCATCTCAGAATGTTCTAGCAACCTTCCAATCAATGCATTCAATTCGTCAACAGTACCGTATGATTCAATACGTAAGTCATCTTTAGGCACTCTGTTACCACCAAAAAGTCCTGTGGTTCCGTCATCACCAGTTCTAGTATATATACGCATATGACGAAACTACGACTTGCGGGTTTATCTTGCGGGCTATTAAGAGATAAAATGACGAAGGAGCAGTTAAAGAAGCAGAGATACGACAGCGCATATATTAAGATGGCAGTTGAGTGGAGTCGATTGAGTCATTGCGAGCGAAAGCAAGTGGGGGCCATTATTGTTAAAGATGGGATGATTATTGCAGATGGCTATAATGGAACACCTTCTGGATTTGATAACTGCTGCGAAAACTCAGACGGAGCAACTCATTGGTACGTTCTTCACGCAGAGGCAAATGCGATTCTCAAACTAGCAAGGAGTAACAATAGTGCTGAGGGTGCAACTCTTTACATTACACTATCTCCATGTAGGGATTGCTCTAAACTCATACACCAAGCTGGAATAGTAAGGGTTGTTTACAGAGATGAATACAAAGACACGAGTGGTTTGGATTTCCTCAAGTCTGCAAACGTAGAAGTAGAACAGATATCACTCTAATATGAAAAATAGTCCATTTTTACTGTCTTTTATGCTGCTTTTCGGTATCTTTATTGGGAAGGGTCTTTATGAGTCCGACACACTCCCTCATCTTAGCACTCGTCTTAATTCTGTACTAGACCAAATAGAAGTCCTTTACGTTGACACCATCGACAGAGAAGCTCTCGAGGAAATAGCAGTTGAGGCAATAGTTGCCGAATTAGACCCACACTCACTTTATCTAACATCTGATGAAATCAAGGCAATGTCAGAACCAATGGAGGGAGGTTTTGAGGGAATAGGCGTAGAGTTCTTAATAAAAAATGACACTTTAATGGTGGTAACTGCTCTACCAGGGGGGCCGTCTGAAAGAGCAGGTATTAGAGCTGGCGATAGAATTTTAAAAGTAGAGGGAGAACAAATCTCTGGCTCAGAATTAAGCAATAGTAAAGTGATGAAACTCCTTAAGGGTCCAGGGGGTACTAAAGTTAATCTAAGTCTCATGAGATCAAATGGAGATGAATATGACGTAACTATTACCAGGGCTAGAATCCCTATAAATAGCGTAGTTGCTTCGTTTAAGCTTACAGAAGAGATAGGATATGTAAAAGTTATTCGGTTTGCAGCAACTACTGCTTTGGAGTTCGCTAGTGCTATGGATCAATTAGTTTCAGAAGGAAGTACTCAGGTGGTTGTAGACCTCAGGGGTAATGGAGGAGGATATTTGAAAGCAGCAACAGACATGCTTGATTTATTTTTGTTAGAAGGGCTAGATATTGTCTATACTGAAGGAAAAGCTTCACCAAAAAAAGTATACCAAAGCCAATACGACGGAGTATTTTCAAACATACCCATTGCCGTTTTAATTGACGATGGTTCGGCATCAGCTTCAGAAATATTTGCTGGAGCAATGCAGGATAATGATAGGGGTTTAATAATTGGTAGGAGATCGTTTGGGAAGGGATTAGTCCAAGAAGAATTTGAAGTCGCCATTGACGGATCCCTAAGATTAACGGTTGCACGCTTTTATACACCTAGCGGAAGACCCATCCAAAAACCATATGGTAAAGACATAGATTATTCTCTTGACCACAGCTTAAGAGTTAAGTCTGGCGAATTATTCCATTCAGATAGCATACAACACTCTGATTCGCTTGAGTATAAAACCTTCCTGGGCCGAACCGTTTATGGGGGAGGCGGAATCACACCAGATGTTTTTATCCCTCTCGATACCAACGTAGTAAGCAGAGCACTTGCTGAGTTGATTTGGTCTGGAGAATTACGCGACGGAGCTTTTTCTTGGGTTGATAAGAACAGGTCAATTTTGGAGGGGGTAGAGGATTTCACAGCACTTCGTGAAAGTGAGGTTTGGGCTGACTCTAAGACGGGAGGTTTAGCCCAAATGCGGTCAGCATATCTTGATTTAGTAGGTTATAGCCCAGATTGGGGTGAGGAAGAAGCCCGACAAATAGAGATGAGATTCCTTTCACAAGTAGCCCGAAACCTTTTCGGAGAGGAAGAGTTTTACAAGGTTGGAGCTACAGAAGACGAATACATAAAAAGTGCTATTTATGAATTGTTAGAAGGTCAGTGGTTTGACCTACGTGAAGGACGTTTATATTTGTTGCCTAATATTTCTGAATAAAAACTTCTTGCCCAATGGCTTTTGAATTACCACAACTACCATATGCGTACGATGCTTTAGAGCCTCATATCGATGCGCGCACAATGGAGATCCACCATGGAAAGCACCATGCTGGATACACAGCGAAACTAAACGCTGCAATTGAAGGAACTGATCTTGCTGATTCTTGTATTGAGAATCTTCTTGCAAGTCACACGGATAATAACGCGATCAGAAACAATGGAGGCGGTTACTACAATCACAACCTTTTCTGGAACTCAATGTCGCCTAACGGTGGAGGTCAACCGTCAGGAGACCTTGGCGCTGCAATTGATAGAGACTTTGGAAGCTATGATGCATTCAAAGATGAATTCTCTAAGGCTGCGGCTACTAGGTTTGGCTCTGGTTGGGCTTGGCTTTGTGTAAGTGAAGGAGGTAAGCTTTGCGTTTGCTCAACTGCAAACCAAGACAACCCACTAATGCCTAGCCAAGGGTGTGGATGCACTCCAATCATGGGTATCGACGTTTGGGAGCACGCTTACTACCTAAACTACCAAAACCGTCGTCCAGATTACATCGCAGCGTTTTTCAACGTTGTTGATTGGAACGCAATTTCTGAGCGTTACAACGCTGCTAAATAAGCAAAAGAAATGAGCCGTTTTGTTCTAATTGTTGCCGGTGGTACTGGCACACGTATGAAGAGCAAAACTGCTAAGCAATTTTTATCTGTAAAGGGTCTGCCACTGATGTGGTGGACCCTTCGCCGTTTTAAAGAGGCAGCACCCGACGCTCATTTAAGTGTTGTTCTAAACCCAAACCTCTTTGATGAATTCAAGGAACTAGAGGATAAATACGGCGATTCAGGTGCAGACGCAATTATTCCGGGAGGAACAGAAAGATTTCATTCTGTTCTTCACGGCTTGACAACTTTGCCTGACGAGGGAATAGTAGCAATACACGATGCTGTTAGACCATTCCCCACTGTTGAAATGATAAGGAAGTGCTTTGACGATGCTGCAACACATGGGTCTGCAGTACCAGTTACTCCTCTTAAAAACAGTCTAAGGCGCATCCATTCAGATGGATCCTCTAAGTCTATGAATAGATCGGAATTCGTGGCTGTTCAAACGCCTCAATGCTTTGATTTGGCACTAATTAAATCTGCGTTTGCAGTCGAATATGATTCATCGTTTACTGATGACGCTAGTGTGTTTGAAGCCGCTGGTCATAGCGTTCATTTAAGTGAGGGCGATCCAATGAATTTAAAGATCACAACCAAGGACGACCTTATTATTGCAAGAGCACTTGGGGATTAACTCAGGTATTCTGCTTCGTTTTCCTTCCAAACTGAGTATGAGCTCAACCTTTTCGCTATAGTAAAAATAATTATGGCAAAAATCACTGTGATGAAGTATTGGCTTGTTTCCCATGGTTCAGCACTAGGCTCAAGGCCTGTTTCCAGCCATTCAGAACCAAAGTGCCACGCAGCAATCACTGCTGAAGCGTTATTGATAAAGTGACACACAATTGCAATCCAAATATTACCACTTGCCACTACTAAATACCCGAAACCAGCACCTAACAAAAGTCTTGGTACGAATCCAAAAAACTGCATGTGGATTGCGCTAAACACAAAAGCACTAGCCCAAATACCAATGTGAATACTTCCACTCCACTTTGCAAAAAGGGGCTGTAGCGCTCCTCTAAAAAGATATTCCTCAGCAACTGCAGGTAAAATTGCAATCGCAAAAAGCGTAGCAATTAGTTGGCCTGTTGATTCAATATTTAGCATTGCCTTTGTGAGCACAAGTGCTTGGTTTTCAAGCCCTGAGGCAAATACGTGGAAACTGGTTCCTTGAATGACCCATTCGTTTAATCTATATGTTAGGTCTAAAAATGGAGAAAAAGATAGAGTCATAACAATTGCTCCAACGACGAATTTCCAGAAATGCACAGAAGAGCTTTTGGTATTCAGTCCAACCCCTACGCCTGGTCTTAATATGTTGTATACAAAGCCTGCACCTATGAATGCTAGGATTTGATTTATGCTATTCATTACTAAATTCCCACAAACTCCTTCTTTAGAAGTAGCAGAGGTTAGTGCTTTGTGATATTGTACCGAATCTAAAGGTGTATCACATAGACAAGCGTTGGCAAAAGTTGAGATAAAAACAGCTAGAGTCATGCCCATCAGAGCGATGCACATGATGAAGATAAATTGCAACAAAGGATGGTAATTACGAAAGGCGTCTTGTAGGAACTTCATCTAGTCTTAATTTTGCGCCAAGTTCGGAATAAATTGGCACGCATAGGTGATATTGACTTGGGAGAATTCCCCCTTTTACTAGCTCCAATGGAGGATGTGAGTGATCCGCCGTTTCGTGCAGTATGTAAAAAGTACGGGGCTGATGTTATGTACACAGAGTTTATTAGCTCTGAAGGACTGATTCGCGACGCAGTAAAGAGCAAACAGAAGCTGGATATTTTTGAATACGAACGACCTATTGGAATTCAGATATTTGGTGGCAACATAGCTCCCATGAGAGAGGCTGCTGAAATTGCTGAAGCTGCAGGTCCAGACATTATTGATATCAACTACGGGTGTCCAGTTAAGAAGGTTGCACTTAAGGGTGCTGGTGCGGGGATCTTGCAAGACATTCCTAAGATGGTCGAAATGACTAAAGAGATAGTTGATACTTGTAAACTTCCGGTTACGGTAAAGACTAGGTTGGGTTGGGATGATGAGAGTAAATACATCGTAGAGGTTGCTGAAAGACTACAAGATGTGGGTATTAAGGCTATCAGTATTCATGGAAGAACTAGAGCCCAAATGTATAAGGGTTCAGCAGATTGGTCTCTTATATCAGCAGTCAAAAACAACCCTAGGATGAATATTCCTGTTTTTGGGAATGGAGATATTGATTCGCCAGAAAAAGCTGTTGAGTACAAGGAAAAATACGGGGTGGATGGAATTATGATTGGTAGAGCGTCTATCGGAAGCCCTTGGGTTTTTAATGAAATCAAGCACTTCATGGTAACTGGAGAACACCTTCCGTCACCAGGTATGGCAGAAAGGATAAAGGCTGTTACCATGCATTTTGAAAGGTCATTAGACTGGAAAGGGGATAGGCTTGGGATTGTTGAGATGCGCAGGCATTACGCTAACTACTTTAAGGGTATTCCTGATTTCAAAAAGCACAGATTAGATCTAGTGACATTTGAAACTCCTGACGAGATAAGGGATAAATTAAAGTTTATCGCAGAGACCTTTTCAGACCACGATTTTTCTAATTAGGAATCTCACCATAGCGGTAGAGCCGAGCCCACCGATTCCAATTACTACGGCTAGAATTCCTACTATGTCGCCCATCTTCAATAATACCGGATAGGCTGGTACGATAGACCCTTCTAGAGTGATGAGACCCCATTTGGCCTGAGCCAAAACAAGCGACACACCAATCATCGTTCCCACCAATCCGCCAAACACATTTATTGCAAGCCCCTGAATAGAAAATGTCATTTCTATATCTCTACTCTTCATACCCATTGCTTTGAAAATTGTGAGGTCTTCCTTTTTCTCAATGAGCATCATAGTTAGAGAGGCAAGGATGTTAAATGCAGCTACAATTAAAATGAAGCTAAGTATTACAAAGGTGGCCCACTTTTCTGCTCTGTTGGTTTGGGTTATGAATCGATGTTTCTCTGCAACAGTTCGCAAAGTGTACTCATCTCCAATTTGTAATTCTTTTAAATCGTCAATAGTTGATCCCACAGCGAGTTTGATCTCGAACCTGCTCACTTGACCAAAACGCCCAAACAATTCAGAAGCAAAATCTAGAGGCACTATAACATACCTAGTATCTAAATCTGCGTTTATTGAAAACACACCACAAGCGCTTTGAGGTAATTTTTTAAATGCTGATTCTTTGTGCCTACTAAGTTTTTTGCCTCTTATTGGAGCGCCAAACACGATAGTCTCTTGCATTAGCGTATCAGCAGGCAATCTCAAAGCAGTTTTTATTCCATATCCAAGGATAGAGCAATTGCTACTCCATGATCCTCCCACTAGAGATTTTTCAATAGGACAAACCTTATTGTAATTGCTATCGACTCCTAAAACAGAGCATATCTCTGATGTTCCATTAGCAGAGATTATTGCTTCGCTTTCTATAACTGCACAGTAATGTGCTATATGAGGGTTTGTACTAAGAATGCCAGAGACATCAGCATCTACTAATTCTCCTGAAACTGGCACTAGGGCAAGTTCAGCATCTAGGGTGCCAAACAAGTCAGTCACCAGTTTTTCCAATCCATTAAAGGCGCTCAAAACAATTATCATAGCTGCCGTAACGAGGGCTATGACAAACATCGAAATAACACTGATAATGTGTACTAGTTTTCTAGACCTAGGTTTAAAAACGTATCGTAATGCGAGTTTTACAGGTAATTTCACATTTTATTTTTTCAGGGCTTCTTCTACAGCGTCGTAGTAATCCAAACTGTCGTCAATGTAGAACTGTAATTCAGGGATGCGCCTAACTTGCTTCCCTATCACTCCAGCCAGGGTTTTCCTTGTCCAAGTCGCCTCTTTCTTTACTTTTCGAAGAGCTTTCTCAGTGTCTTTAACCGCCATAAAACTTAGGAAGACTTTTGCTAAGCCCAAATCAGGCGACATCCTCACCAACGTAACTGTGATGAAAATCCCATCATACCTCATTGATGAGTTTTGCTGAAAAATTATGCTCAATTCCTGCTTGATGAGGTTGGCTACTTTTTCTTGGCGAATGCTTGACATGAGACTAATATAAGAATTGATTGTAAGGATAGCGCTTAGCGTGAAGTTCTTTAACTCTTAGATAAAGTTCATCCCTCAACCTCATCACATCGTCTTTGTTGAGTGCGCTCATGAAGAATACGTCGCGGCCGTCCTTTTCAAATCTCTTTTGTAGGCCAGTGAGTACGTCTTCTTCCTCGATTTGGTCTATTTTGTTAAAGAGCAATAGCGTTGGCTTATCGTCAGATCCTATTTCATATAGAGTCCTATCTACGACATTTAGCTGATCCTCAAATTGAGGATGACTAACATCGATGACGTGGATTAAGAAATCGCTTTCCCTTGTTTCATCAAGAGTCGATTTAAAGCTTTCAATAAGCTGGGTAGGAAGCTTGCGGATAAACCCAACAGTATCGCTCAACAAAAATGGAAGATTGCCTACCACAACTTTTCGTACTGTTGTGTCGAGTGTAGCAAAAAGCTTGTTTTCGGCAAAGACATCGCTTTTGGATAATGCAGTCATTAAGGTACTTTTCCCAGCGTTCGTATAGCCTACTAGAGCAACTCTTATTAGAGCGCCTCTATTACTCCTTTGGGTTACCATTTGTTTGTCAATAGCTGATAATTCCTTTTTTAGGAGTGCAATCCTATCGCGGATGATTCTTCGATCGGTCTCAATTTCCTTCTCTCCAGGACCTTTCATACCTATACCTCCCTTTTGTTTCTGAAGGTGGGTCCACATATTAGTAAGCCTTGGGAGTAGGTATTGGTATTGGGCTAGTTCAACCTGTGTTTTTGCGTGTGCAGTTCTAGCTCTTTGAGCAAAAATGTCGAGGATGAGGTTTGGCCTATCGAGAATTTTCACATTCTCAATCTCTTTTTCAATATTTCTAATTTGAGATCCACTCAACTCGTCGTCGAAGATTATCATATCGATTTCTTCAGCCTCGACGTATTCTTTGATCTCTTGTAATTTACCAGACCCAACAAATGTTTTTACATCTGGACGAGCAAGCCCTTGAATGAAAACTTTCTTTGTTATTGCATCAGCTGTTGTTGCTAAAAAGGCAAGTTCTTCCAGGTACTCTTTAAGCTGTTCTTTTTTTTGGTGTTGAGTAGCAACTCCTACGAGAACACAAGTTTCCTTTTCTACGGCAGTATCTATTAATTTTTTCCTGCGCCTCCTCATAGTTACTCCCTAAAAGATTCTATGTAGGTGGCAATACCTTCGATAGTCTTGCTATCAAGTACATCCTTCTGTGGTGGCATTGTGTTTTTACCGTATTTGATAATCGCTACTCTTTCTGCGTGAGACATGGTTGATTCTGTGAGATTTGGAGCAGTCTTAATGACTGATCTTCCGTCTTTACCATGACAGATTGCACATTTAAATCCATAAACGCGTGCAACTTCAGCCATAACCATATTGTCCGATGATATATTATTTTTTTTCTCGGTATTATTTCCGCATGAATTGAAAACGAAAATGATACATAAGACAATAACAATAAATCGCATTAAAAAAGACAGTTATTTCGATCTACGGGCTCTTATAAAACTCATTATAAACGAATACATCGATATTGATGAAGTCAGAATCATGACAATTACTCTAATTAAACCCAGTCCACCTGATTCAATACTTTTTGGAAGTCTCATTCCAATTAATGCAATAAGTATTATCAATGTTAACAATACAGCTATATGAGAAACGATTTTATTTTCAGTTTTTAAACCGTTGTTGCAAAATAGTAGGACAGTTCCAAATCCAACAGGTATGAATGCAGTATATGATTGTGTACCAAAATATCCCCATAGCCCAAATATTATTAGGACTAATGAATTAATTAGATTTATTTTTTCAGATTTCATTTAGTTTATGTTTATACAACTCCTTGATCAATCATGGCATCCGCAACTTTTACAAAGCCTGCAATATTTGCTCCTTTAACGTAGTCAACATTGCCATTCTCATCGGTTCCGTACTTCACGCATTGACCGTGTATATTTTTCATGATGTTATGAAGCTTTTCATCAACTTCTTCTCTAGTCCAAGACAACCTCATACTGTTTTGAGTCATCTCCAAACCAGATGTAGCAACACCACCAGCGTTTGCCGCTTTACCTGGTGAGAAAAGAGCTCCAGCAACGTGGAATTCTTCTACCGCCTCTGGTGTGCAAGGCATGTTTGCACCCTCAGCGATACACTTACATCCGTTGCTTAGTAGAGCTTGTGCTTCATCACCGTTTAATTCGTTTTGGGTTGCGCATGGAAGAGCAACATCACACTTTGTACCCCAAGGTCTACTTCCCTCAGTGAAGGTAGCATTAGGATATTGATTAGCGTATTCACTAATTCTTCCTCTACGGTTGTTCTTAAGGTCCATGATCCATGCTAGTTTTTCAGCATCAATCCCATCAGGATCGTAGATGAATCCTTTTGAATCTGATAACGTAAGAACCTTTGCTTCAAGTTCGATACACTTTTTAGCAGCGAATTGTGCTACGTTTCCAGAACCAGAGATTACCACCTCTTTGCCACTGAATGAGTCTCCTTTTGTTGCAAGCATTTCTTGAGCAAAGTATACTGTTCCATAACCTGTAGCTTCTGGACGAATTAGGGAACCACCCCAATTCACACCCTTTCCAGTTAGCACTCCAGTGAATTCATTGCGAAGTCTTTTGTACTGTCCAAACATGTAGCCAATTTCACGACCTCCAACACCTATATCACCAGCTGGCACATCAGTGTCTGCACCAATATGTCTGCTTAGTTCAGTCATAAAGCTTTGGCAGAAGCGCATTACTTCGTTATCGCTTTTTCCCTTTGGGTCGAAATCAGCACCACCTTTTCCACCACCTAATGGAAGTGTAGTTAATGAGTTTTTAAATACTTGTTCAAAGCCTAGGAACTTTAGGATGCTAAGATTTACCGAAGGGTGGAATCTTAAACCTCCTTTATAAGGTCCAATTGCTGAGTTGAATTCTACTCTGAATCCTCTATTTACTTGAACATTTCCTTCGTCATCAGCCCAAGGCACTCTGAATATGATTGTCCTCTCTGGTTCAATCATTCTTTCAAGAACGCGCGCATCTGCGTACTTAGGATTTTTTTCAATAAAAGGGATTACTGTTTCAGCTACCTCTTGGACAGCTTGAAGGAATTCTGGTTCGTTTGCATTGCGCTTGGCCGCTAGTGCCATAAAAGAATCAATTCTTTCCTGCATGGTATGTAGTTAAACGTAGTTTATAAAACGTTTGGTGTAAGCAAATATAGTATTAAAGAGAGGCCGTTCTTCCACCATCAACTGGCAAATTAATACCACTGATGTAGTCAGCTGCTGGAGTGCAGAGGAAAGCAATTGCAGATCCTATTTCAATTGGCTCTCCAAATCTTCCTGCAGGCACAGCACCTATCATTTCATTTCTCACTTCATCCATTGATTTTCCTGTCTTTTCAGCCTTTGCTTGTAAAATTCCCTGAAGTCTAGATGTGTTAGTTGCTCCAGGTAGTACGTTATTTACTCTTATCCCATTTTTTCCCTCTTCATTTGCCAGAGTTTTTGACCAATTTGCAACAGCGCCTCTGATAGTATTTGAAACGCCCAAATTGTTTAAAGGAGCTTTCACAGACGTGCTAATTACATTCACAATTCGTCCGTGCCCTCTACTTCTCATTCCTGGCAATACTGCTTGAACTAATTTGTGATTGCAAAGGAGGTGTTGCTCAAATGTTTCAACAAAAGCATCGGAGTTTGCCTCTGATATAGGCCCTCCGGCAGGTCCGCCAGTATTGTTAATTAAGATGTCAAATTGATGTGTTTTGACAAGATATGTCGCTACATCTGAAACATTGTTTGAATTGCTAAAATCTGCAACTGCATAATCGTGAGATTCAGAGCTAACCTTTGGTAATGTAGCTAAGGCAGATTTAAGCGATTCTTCATTTCTAGCAAGAAGCGTAATTCTTGCGCCAAGGCTAGCTAATTCTTGTGCAGCAGCAAGGCCAATGCCCTGTGACGCTCCACAGACTAACGCCCTTCTTCCTTCCAGGGATAGATTCATACCTGCAAAGTTACGGATTACATACCTTTGAAGTATGAAGAGGATAGAACACTTAGGTATTGCAGTGCAAGATTTAGCCGCTGCTGAGAAAGTTTTTACCGATGTATTGGGCTTGGCCCCGTATAAAAGGGAAGAAGTGGAGGATGAAAATGTTATTACTTCTTTCTTCCAAACAGGTGAATCGAAAGTTGAGCTTCTTCAATCAACATCTGAGAAAGGGCCCATTGCGAGGCATATTGCTAAAAGGGGTGAAGGCCTTCACCACGTAGCATTTCACGTTGAGGATATAGTTGCAGAAATTTCTAGACTTGAAGATGAAGGGTACAGGTGCATAAGTGGTCCAAAACCTGGAGCAGATGGAAAAACAATTGCCTTTCTACACCCATTGGATACTGCGAAAGTACTAGTTGAGTTGTGCGCTGACTAATAGATATCCTTCCTGCGCTTCTTCTTCTTTTTCTTTTTTAACTTTCTAAAGCTCCGCATTTCAGGGCTAAATAGCTCTTTTGCTTGCTCTGAGTGGTTGGGATTTGCACAATTCTTTTTCCCCTTATCTCTAAGGAATAAATCATAGTTGAGGACTATTCTATATGGCCTATAATCTTGCATCGTCCACAAGAATGTGCCAGCGCCATTTTTAGAATTTTGATGATTTTCATCCTTTATGAATTGCAGAAGATCTGTTGTAAGATGCATTCTTAAGAAACGCCCCTTCCACATCATAACCCCAACCCCAATAGTTGCTTCTAAACTTAAGGTTTGGATTTGGGGTTCCCCTTGGAATGGATAACCTACGGAGTCCAAAACTGTTTGAGCAAAAAAGTCTCTTTTGTATGAAATTCCAAGACCGCTTTCTAAGAATAAATCAGGTGATATAGTCAGAGAATTATATGCTGTTAGTGCAGCTCCTATGTTGATTGCATTCCTCGATATTGCAAGAGTTGTATCAGCATAAAAAGTAGCATTTGTATCAGCTTCTTCTAAGAATGAACCAGAAAAATTTTCTGACATATTTCTTTTTGCTCCAATAAAATTGAAGGATAATCTATCAATGAGAATGGGGTCTTCAAAAACGTATTGGCATCCAAGACCTGCCATTAAACCAAGCTTGTTGTTTGGAGTCCAAAAGCCGTCTACTATTGAGGTCTGCGATTCTTGAAAAGTGCCAGCGAAAGGTACATTTATATCCCAAGCCTCATTTCCTTTAAAAAATCCATTAATCCCACCAGAAAAAGTCAAAGCCCAGGGCTTATGTGTTTTTAAAGTCGATTCGAAGGAAGGATGTTGGCATTTTGCCACTTGAGCCACAAAGACAAATGCAATAAATAATACAATTATGTTCCTAATTCTAAACATCTACAGATAAGAGGGGTTCAGGACGGGCTAAAGTGTTTGGGTCCTTTTCAAATTTCTCCAAAGTATTTATTGCAAGTTTTATTATTTCTTCGCTCTCCCATGACGTATGAATATCAGATTGTGACATTACAACGTTCATAACTGCTTGTTGTAATTCCCCCCTATCCCAAGCTTCATTATATGGCGTGTGGCTAAACGTCACCAATGAATACAGAGGCTTCCACTTATCAGGATATGCCGTTGCAATTCGAGCTTCAATCTTTTTCTGCAGCTGGAATCTAGGATCTCCAGTCTTATCCCTCATCACGATGTAATTGTGTAAGGCCAAATTCAAAATAGCATCTGCTGCTGGCTTTCTCACCCTAGAATATTCGTCCAACATATCTGCCCAATCCCCATTAGATGCATCTCCTGGAAGTGAATCGATTAGCTCAGCAAGGATTGAGCAATCTTCAAATCCACAATTCATGCCTTGTCCATAAAAAGGAACTATGGCATGAGCAGAATCACCTAGAAGAGCAACCCTTCCACCATCATTCCAAGGGGAACACTTAACAGCGCACATAGAGCTTACGGGATTTGCATTCCAATCCTCAATAAGGTTTGGAAGCATATTTATTGAATCTGGGAAATGCTTCTGGTAGAATGCCAAAACATCTTTATCAGATTGAATGTTTTCAAATGATTCCTCTCCTTCGAAAGGAGCAAAAAGAGTGCAAGTGAAGCTACCTCCAGGATTGGGTAGTGCCATAAACATGAACTGACCCCTAGGCCAAATGTGCAACCCGTTTTTTGCTATTCTATAATCCCCTTCATCATTAGGGGGCATCAGGATTTCCTTATATCCATGAGGAATGTATTGCTGAGTATAGTTGAATCTGTCGTTACGAGCCATTGTATTCCTCACAGCACTGTATACTCCATCAGTGCCAAATAGTCTATCATGGGAAATAGTACTCCCATCCTTAAACACTACATTTACCTTATCGCCCTCAAAGGAATATCCAGAACATGGATGGTTGAATTTTACTTCAACAAGAGGGTGCTTTTCTGCTTCCTCAACAAGGAGCATGTTCAACCTGCCTCTTGAAACTGAATAGATAAATTGATCGTCATTTCCGTATTGTTGGAAAAACTGATTACCTGAATGGTCGTGCATCATACGACCTTGCACAGGTAGTGCAATTTTTTGCACCTCGTTTTCTACCCCAGCTTTTTCCATAGCACGCCAACCTCTATCACTAAGAGCTAGGTTGATAGATCTACCAACATCACCCTCTGCCTTCCTTGGGTCAGGTCTTCTGTCGTAAAGTGTAACCTTAAATCCTCTTTGGGCAAGTAGTAAAGCCCAAAGCCCACCTATTAAGCCAGCTCCAATAACTGCGTGATGTTCTTTGGTATTAATCATTAAACTTTTTCTAATGCTGAACTTAAATCTTCAATTAAATCTTCAACATCTTCTACTCCTAAACTTAAACGGATTAATCCATCTGTTACCCCAACCTTTTCCCTTACCTCCTTGGGTATTGATGCATGTGTCATTGTTGCCGGATGTCCAACAAGAGATTCAACACCGCCAAGAGATTCTGCTAGTGTGAAAATCTCTAAAGATTCTACAAACTTATATGCGTTTTCAATATTGTTTCCCTTAATGATAAAAGAAATCATACCGCCGAATCCTGTCATTTGATTTTTTGCAATTTCATGTCCAGGATGAGACTCTAGCCCTGGCCAGTATACCTTTTCAACTTTTGGATGACTAGATAAATAATCGACCACAGCTTTTCCATTCTCGCTATGTCTGATCATTCTTAAGTGAAGAGTCTTAATGCCTCTTAGCACCAAGAAACTATCCATTGGGCCAACAATTGCTCCACAAGAATTTTGAAGAGTCCTCAGCTTTTCGTCAAGTGCATCATTGTTGAGCATCAAACAACCCATTACTATATCAGAGTGTCCACCTAGATATTTTGTTGCTGAGTGCATCACAACATCAGCGCCTTCATTAAGTGGTTGCTGAAGCATTGGCGTAGCGAAGGTATTGTCTACACAAACTAACACATCGTTGCCAGAAACAGATTCAGACACTGCTTTGATGTCTGTTATTTTCATCATTGGATTAGTTGGGGTTTCAATCCAAACTAATTTGGTATTCTCGTTAAGAACACTTATAAAAGCATCAGAATCAGTTAGGTCTACAAAGTGAAACTTAATGCCATAATTGGCAAACACAGTAGTAAAAAGTCTATATGACCCTCCGTAAAGATCATCTGTAGAAATAACCTCATCACCAGGCTTCAGGATCTTTATCAAATTATCCATAGCAGCTAAACCTGAGGCGAATGCTAAACCGTATTTAGCGCCTTCTAATTCAGCAAGCGCCTTTTCCAAAGCGTGCCTAGTGGGATTAAGAGTTCTTGAGTATTCGTATCCCTTGTGATTTCCTACACCATCTTGAACGTATGTTGAGGTTTGGTATATGGGAGTCATAATTGCACCTGTTGCCTCGCAGGGTTCAACACCTGCGTGCACCGCTCTCGTTCCTTTTCCTTTCGCCATGATTATTTTCTTAGGGAGCTAAAGTTAAGCTATGTGCGACTAGTATTCGCCAACCAACCGGGTACTAATATCGAGCCAATAATTAGGTAAATGAAATATGTGAGAGTACGCCAAATAAGTACAACTCCTCCTAGAGCTGCCATAGAAATTGCTGGGATTAAAGCTGGTCCAATAAATGTTGGAAAAGCAACTTCTGCAATGCCGGAAGAACCAGGTGTGGGGCTAAGTAACATTACTATCCACATTGCTAATTGTTTTGCTATAATTTCAGCATGTGGAATGGATTCCATAAATGCTATTAAAATAGCATTTAGAGTTAAAAATCTAGCTGTCCAACTTAATAGTGTTGATCCAAATGCTCCAGCCCAAAACTGAAATGAACGGCATTTTAAATTATCTGAAGCTAAAGCCCAATCCTCAGTCCAGTCGTCAACTTTATAGCTCCACTTATTTAAAAATGGCAACTTAAATAGTAAGCCAATAATTTTCCCTGTTCCTCTTGGGGAGATAAAAAGTGCAGAGATTATAATAAGAGATATTGTGCAAGTGAGGATATAACCGCCAATGAACAGGGTTTGGACTCCTGATTCAAACCAAAGATTAGAGGTGTTATGTGGGAAAAAAGAGTCAAGACTTACAAACAGAAGCACTGTTGGAACTGCCAGGACATAAAATAATTCGTCCATTAGCGCAGTTACAATAACCGTTGCTACGCTTCGGCCTATGTTTATGCCCTCTCGCTTGAGAATTAAGACTGCAAATGCAGAGCCGCCTATGACAGTTGGTGTAAGGGCAGAGGCAAATTCCCAAAGCATAACCGCGTTAAAAGATCCTTTCCAACTCAATTTACCAAGTGAAAGAATTTTAAGACGAACTACATATGCAGCGTCTCGGATAAATACCATGTTCAATGCAGCAACCAGAGCAATAGCGACATTTCCATTAAATACGACACCTTCAAATTGCGAAAAGTCGTCCTTAAACAAATAGTAGATTACGCCCAAACTCAAAAAAGTAGGCAACAGGAGCTTTATTCTAGAAAGCCCTTTCTTTGTATTTTGTTCGTTACCATTTTGTAACATCGTCGCAAATATAATCTGAGCTTAACTTCGCATATATGATTTTAGTTGGGAGTAAACTTCTTTCAGAAGAGATATTCGACAAGCAATTTGCATGCGATTTAAATGCGTGTAAAGGAGCGTGTTGTATTGAGGGAGAAGGAGGAGCTCCGCTTACTGAAGAAGAATGTGCTATACTCGATGAGATTTTTGTCGAAGTAAAGCCCTATTTGTCTGAAGAAAGTCTAAATGTAATTTCTAAAAAAGGGTTTTATACTTTTGGAAGTGATGGAGGTCTAGAGACACCATTAATTGATGGAGGTGTTTGTGTTTATGCTACTAAAAGCGAAAACGGTACTCTTCATTGTGGGATTGAACAGGCACATAGGGACGGTAAAACTGAATGGAAAAAACCAATTTCGTGTCATTTGTACCCCATTAGAATTAAGAAATTAGTTGACTTTATTGCCCTTAATTATCACAAGTGGAGCATATGTGAAGGAGCCCGAATTTGTGGAGCAGCTAAGGAGATAAGTGTGCTAGAATTTTGTAGGGAGGCTCTGGTAAGGAGATTTGGACTAGAGTGGTATGAGGAGGCATTAAAAACCTATGAGATTTGGCGACAGGAAAAGCATTAGAATACAGTATTTTTGCACCATGTTAATCACAGTAATGCGATCTAAGTTGCATCAGCTAAGTATTACAGAAGCTGATCTTAACTATATAGGAAGTATCTCTCTTGATCCTGATTTGATGGATGCTGCTGGAATGGTAGAGGGTGAGAAAGTCCAAATCGTAAACATCAATAACGGTGAGCGCGTCGAAACCTACATCATCAAGGGTGAAAGAGGGTCGGGCCAAGTCTGCCTAAATGGGCCAGCAGCTAGACGTTGCCAACCTGGAGATGTAGTTATTGTCATTGCTTATGGCCAAATGACAATTGAAGAAGCAAAAAACTTCATACCAACTGTTGTTTTTCCAGACACTGAAACAAATAAGGTTGTCTAAATGAACTTTAAGAAGGTTATCACCTATGCTGCTTTTTCAGCCATAGGTGTGTTTGTTCTTATTAAGCTCACTGAACTTGTTGACGATAAGGAAGCTCTTATTGAGAAGATGTCTTCTGCTCCTTTTTGGGCTGTTTCATTGACATTTACAATGGGCCTCCTAGCTGTTGTTAGCAGAGGTGTTAGGTGGAATTTATTGTTGAATCCAATGGGGTATAGAGCATCAACTACAAACGCAGTTGCTGCTGTTGCATTTGGCTATTTAGCAAACACATTTGTTCCTAGATCTGGTGAAGTCGCAAGATGTGCTGCTTTGAATTCAACTGACGATGTGCCTGTAGACAAACTCATTGGAACTGTAATTACCGAAAGAGTTGTAGATGTTGTGATGCTGTTGATTTTCTTAACATTGGCATTCATCACAAACTTCGATGCTGTTATGGGATTGTTTTCATCAGTCCAAATCCCAGGCGGTTCAGCTATAGTTATGCTAGCATTAGCAATGGGTATTTTTTCAATTGGTGGCTATGCAATTTTGAAAAGAAAAAATAAGAATTCTAAAATCTTGAAGTTCATCAAGGGAATAGGTGATGGTGTGAAGAGTGTCCAAAACATGGAGGGAAAAACATGGTTTATTATACATACATTATTCATTTGGATTATGTATTACTTGATGGCCTTTGTCATTTTCATCTCAATGGATGGTCTCGAGGATTTGGGAGTTTTTCAGGGATTGTGGGTAATGGTGAGTGGAGGATTTGGGATGTTATTCCCTTCGCCTGGAGGGGTTGGATCTTACCAAGGTGCTATTATGCTTGGGTTTGAGTCCATAGGTTATGACAAGGTAGTAGGTCTTGCTGTAGGTAATGTTGTTTGGTTAACCCAAACCGCTATGCTCATTCTTGCAGGAGCTGTCGGATATTTCCTTATTATTATCGCTAGATTGAAAAAGTCTAAAGCTTAATAATGTCTCCACAAGATACAATTCAAAGCTGGCGTAACGACGGTCATAAGATTGTCTTTACAAATGGTATATTTGACATTCTTCACGTTGGCCATATCCATTGCTTAAAAGCAGCAGCTGAGTTTGGGTCAAAACTAGTAGTTGCGATAAATGACGACGATAGTGTTAGAAGGTTGAATAAAGGTCCTGAAAGGCCTATTAATTCAGAATCAAATAGAGCATATTTACTTTCTGAATTGTCTTGTGTAGACTTAGTAATAATATTCAGTGAGGACACACCGTTAGAGGCTATTTCTGCAGTCAATCCAGATGTTCTAATAAAGGGAGATGATTATGACTCAGAATGTTCAGATCCATCGAACCCCAAGTACATAGTTGGGTCAAATGAGATCAAAAAAAATGGAGGAGAAGTGCGTACAATACCCCTTCTCCCAGGTCATAGCACGACCAATATTATAAAATCTAGATAGTTTCCTCTTCTAAGAACTTAGTCGTGAAGTTTCCTGAACGGAATCTCTCATGCTTCATAAGTTTTTTGTGGAAAGGAATAGTAGTCTTTATGCCTTCTATGATGTATTCGTCAAGTGCGCGCTCCATTTTAGTTATGGCTTCCTCTCTGGTTTGGGCTACAACAATAAGCTTACTAATCATACTGTCGTAGTATGGAGGGATGCGGTAACCAGCATAAGCGTGAGTGTCTAAACGAACACCATGACCTCCTGGCTGATGGTAATTTGTAATATTACCAGGGCAAGGAGCAAAGTTCCTATCTGGGTCCTCTGCATTAATTCTACATTGAATCGCATGCATAGTAGGGAAGTGATTTCTTCCCTTAATCTTTTCTCCCGCAGCAAGTTTGATTTGCTCCTTGATAAGATCGTAGTTAATAACCTCTTCAGTAATAGTGTGCTCTACTTGGATACGTGTATTCATCTCCATGAAATAGAAATCTCTATTAGCATCAACTAAGAATTCCACAGTACCAACACCTTCATACTTTACTGCTTCAGCTGCTCTTATTGCTGCTTCACCCATTTTCTCTCTAAGCTTATCAGTCATGTATGGAGAAGGGACTTCTTCAACCAGCTTTTGGTGACGTCTCTGGATAGAGCAATCTCTTTCGCTTAAGTGACATGCCTTACCTCTGTAATCTGAAGCAATTTGAATTTCGATATGGCGAGGTTCTACAACGAATTTCTCCATGTACATTCCGTCATTGCCAAATGCAGCTGCAGCTTCTCTTCTTGTGCTTTCCCAACCTTCTGCTAAGCTCTCGTCATCGTGGCACACTTGCATTCCTTTACCACCACCACCGGCAGTTGCTTTAAGCATAACAGGGTATCCAATTTCCTTAGCACATTCTTTTGCTTCGTCCAAAGAATCAAGTATTCCTTCACTACCAGGAATTGTTGGAACACCTGCAGCTTTCATAGTTGCTTTTGCAGATGCCTTGTCACCCATTGCATCAATCATTTCAGGGCTAGCACCAATAAACTTAATATCATTTTCTTGGCATACTCTTGAGAAAGCTGCGTTTTCACTTAGGAAACCGTATCCAGGATGGATAGCGTCAGCATTAGTGATTTCTGCTGCAGCAATAATATTGGGGATATTTAGATAGCTCTCACTACTTGGTGCAGGGCCTATGCAAACTGCTTCGTCAGCAAATCTTACTGGAAGACTGTCTTTGTCAGCAGTTGAATAAACAGCAACTGTTTTTATGCCCATTTCACGGCAGGTGCGTATAACGCGTAGTGCGATTTCACCCCTATTTGCTATGAGGATTTTCTTAAACATGATTTATCGGATTGATCAAGAAGGATCAACAAGGAAAAGTGGTTGATCGTATTCTACTGGAGAATTGTCCTCAACTAAGAATTTCACAATCTTACCGCTTACCTCTGATTCAATTTCGTTAAAGAGCTTCATTGCTTCAATTACGCAAACAATGTCGCCTTCCTTAATGCTGTCGCCAACATCTTTAAACGGATCCTTGTCTGGACTAGGGCGTCTGTAGAAAGTTCCAATCATTGGTGACTTCACTTCAATAAAGTTAGAAGTGTCGTCTGCTGCAGGAGCTGCAGGGGCTTCTGCTGCTGGAGGTGGGGACACCGGTGCTACTGGGGCAACCGTTGCTGGTGCTGGTGCAGGAGCAGGTGCTGCAGCTACAGACGCAGCCTGAACAAGAGGGGTCGCAACTGGAACTTGTATTTGTTGGATAATTGGTTCGTCAGAACCCTTCTTTCCTTTCTTTGGCATCTCTGACTTTATTGTGATTTTAAAGTCTTTATGCTCTATTTCTACCTCAGTGACGCCTGCTTTTGCGACGAATTTAATGAGGTCGTGTATTTCAGTTTGTTTCATGATCGCTTGCGATTCAGAGGGCCAATTTAGTAATGTATAGTTAAGATTTCGCTTCGTAAGCCCACTTTAGGTAAATGCTACCCCAAGTAAACCCTCCGCCAAACGCTGCAAGAATTAGATTATCTCCTTTCTTTAATTGTGATTCCCAATCTCTTAGACATAGAGGAATAGTTGCTGCTGTTGTGTTTCCATAGTTCTGAATATTTATCATAACTTTTTCAGGATCCACACCCATTCTTCTTTGGGTTGCATCAATAATTCTGAGATTAGCTTGGTGAGGAACTAGCCATGCTACATCTTTTCCTTCAAGGTTATTTCTTACCATAATTTCATAGCTCACGTCTGCCATTCCTGTCACGGCAGACTTAAAAACTGTTTTTCCTTCTTGAAATACGAAGTGCTGTTTTTCATCGACAGTTTCATGTGATGCGGGATTTAATGATCCGCCTGCCTTCATGCATAGAAATTCAGCACCAGTTCCGTCGCAGTTGTGAATATGGTCGATTATACCATTATCATCTTCCGAGGCTTCAAGAAGTACAGCACCAGCACCATCACCAAATAAAACACATGTAGTTCTATCTGTATAATCTATGATTGAGCTCATTTTATCTGCTCCTACTACTACAACCTTCTTATAAGTTCCATTTTCGATGAACTGTGCTCCAGTTGTTAGTGCAAATAAAAATCCTGAACATGCCGCACTTAAGTCAAAACCCCAAGCATTAGTTGCACCTGCTTTTACTGCAATAAGATTAGAAGTAGATGGAAACAACATATCTGGAGTTACAGTTGCTGTAATCAAGACATCAATTTCTGTAGGGTCAATTCCTCTTTTCCCGCAAAGAGTTTTCACTGCTTCAGCTCCCATGTCAGAGGTTGCCTTGGTTGGATCCTTGAGTATGTGTCTTTGAGAAATACCTGTACGAGTTTTAATCCATTCATCATTGGTATCGACCATTTTGCTTAGATCGTCATTTGTCAGTAAGTCCTCGGGAACATACCCTGCGACACATGTGATTGCTGCTTTCATAAATTATTAATTCATTTCGTCATAAATGCGACTAGTAGCGCAAGTTATATGCTTAAAATGAATTGGCCGACAATTGTGAGTTTAGTCTTAAAAACTTAAACGTGAATAACTATCGCGTATATAAAAAGGGGAGCTTCTGCTCCCCTTGAATTGAATATCATTCGTTTGAGTACAGGCCAATAGTTATGCCTCTTCTCTTTCCATAACCACCTTACCCTTGTAGAAAAGCTTGCCCTCGTGCCAGTGTGCACGGTGGAACATATGAGGTTGTCCAGTAGTTGGACAAGTACTTACGTTAGGCGCAGTAGCCTTGTAGTGTGTACGACGTTTACGAGTACGAGTTTTACTCTGTCTGTGTTTAGGATGTGCCATTACGGTGTTTTTACAAATTCTTTAAAGCGTCCCAACGAGGGTCAATAGGTCTTTCACTTTCTCCATCATCTGACTTGAAGTATTCTAACATTTTAGGGTCACAATCTTCTTCAGTTTCGTGAACCTGGTGTGTTGGGCGTGATATGTGGGCTAATTCTAGTATAGTTTGGGCTAGGTCTAACTCAATCTCATTCTTGCCTAAAATCCATAAATCTTCGTTGATTACTGTTTCTTCTCCATATTGGATAGCAATTTTATCTTCTTGGTGAAGGTCGTAGATAAGCTCCTCGAGACAACGTCCACAAGGAACTTTCCAATTCAGGTTCATGTTCAGATGCAGCACCATATTCGTATCAGAATATTCAAGAACTACATCTACAACGCCCTTAGCGTCTTCGATTTCTGATTCTGGGAAATGTGTAAAGAACTCTTGATCCACGTCCATTTGGAATTCGTGTTTCCCTGTCTTTAAGCCCGTAAAAGGGATTTTGTAAAGTGCTAGAGGGTCCATTCTCTTCCAAATTTCGGGAGGGCAAAGATAGTGAATACTCTTTATTTATGACTAATTAGCGCTTCGAATCTCGATATTCTCGTTTCGGAGGCGAAATTTTAAGTGGATTGCTAGATATTTCGCGGTAATTCAAGCGATTCTTTCTTACATCAGTCGCAAGGAAGATGGCAGATCGAATTGAATCTGCAGTAGCTTCATTTTTCCCAGCAATATCAAAGCCTGTACCGTGGTCTGGGCTTGTTCTTACGATTTGGATTCCAGCAGTAAAGTTTACACCTCTACCAAAACTTAGAGCCTTAAATGGGGCCAAACCTTGGTCGTGATACATCGCAAGCACTCCATCAAAATTTTTATATGCTCCCGACCCAAAGAAACCGTCAGCTGCAAATGGGCCAAATGCCTTTATTCCTTTTGAATTGGCTTCTTTTATCGCTGGGGAAATCATATTCTTCTCTTCATTCCCCATTAACCCGTTATCTCCTGCGTGTGGGTTAAGCCCTAGTACAGCAATTTTGGGAGTTGAGCATCCAAAATCCCTCAACAGAGATTCATTCATCAAATCGAGCTTGCTCATTATAGCATCTAAAGTGAGTTTAGAAGCGACTTCTTTAAGTGCAATATGTCCAGTCACTATTCCTATTCTCAATCCTTCACCAACTAAAAACATCAATATATCGTCAGCATTTGCAAAATCTGCTAAGTATTCTGTGTGACCAGGGAATTTAAATCCTGATTTTGTTATTGCTTCCTTGTTAATGGGAGCTGTTACAAGCACGTCAAACTTTGTTGAAGCAAGGTCTGCTACAGCATTTTTTAAAGATTCGAAGCTATATGCACCTGCATCAGAACTCAATTCCCCGTATACTATTGAGAAATCTTCAGAACATGATTTAACTACATTGAACTTGCTCTTTTTTGCCTTCTCTGCTGATTCTACAAAATTCACCTTTAGGTTTTCAACCCCTAGGTTTTTTATGTTTTGGTCTATTAGATTTTCAGAAGCATAGAGAATAGGGGTGATTGAATTTAGCATTCTATCATCCATAAATGTTTTTAGTATTGTTTCAACGCCAATTCCATTTGGATCACCCGTCGTAAGTCCTACTCTCATTTGTTTTGATTTTGTTGTGTAAAGTTAGTGCCTAATTGCAGTATCAAATATGTAACTTAGTCCTCAATGCAAAGTATCCTAAGTAGGTTAATTTTTCTGGTGTTAGCAATATTCATGTATTGCACATCATCATTTGCCACTCATAATAGAGCTGGTGAAATAACCTATACACATGTATCAGGACTTACATACGAGGTTTTGATAACGACTTATACGAAGGAGTCGTCTCCAGCAGATAGACCAGTCTTGTATCTGTTTTGGGGAGATTCTAATGAATTAGACAGTCTTGAAAGAGAAGATATAGATTACACATTCCTTAATGAGGACATACAAATAAACACTTACCGTGGTATACATAATTATGGAGGTCCTGGAATTTTTGAGATAGTTGTTGAAGATCCAAATAGGAACGAAGGAGTCTTAAATATGTTTGGTTCAGTTGATACCCCTTTTTCTATTAGGAGCGTATTGATTATTGACCCCGAGGCAGGAAATAATAATAGTGTAACTCTTCTGAATCCTGCAACTGAGAATGCATGCAGAGATAGGCTTTGGATTCATAATCCTTCTGCACACGATCCAGATGGAGATATGCTGGTATATAGTTTAGTTCCGTGTAGAGGATTTAATGGAGCTCCAATCCCAACTTATGTATTTCCTGATGAGGTAAGCCCAGAGGATGATTTATTCACTATTGATTCAGAAACTGGAGATGTTACTTGGGATTCGCCTCAAATTGTTGGTGAGTACAATATTGCAATTCTCATTGAAGAATACAGGGAAGTAAATGGAGAGATTCGCAAGGTTGGAGAAGTAATTAGGGACATGCAGATAGATGTTCAGATGTGTAATAACCACCCTCCAGAACTGAGCCCTATTGCTGACACATGTATTGTGGCAGGGTCATTTTTAACTTGGTATGTAAATTCAAATGATCCAGATGGTGATAACATCACCTTGAGTGCTATTGGAGGCCCAATATCCGAAGTAGATAACATTGCAACTTTTATCAATCTTGGTGGAGGTATTGGAGAATTTGCTTGGGCTCCTACTTGCGCTGAGGTTAGGCTAGAGCCCTATCAAGTAATTTTTAAGGCTAAAGACTTGGGCAATGCAGTTCCTCTAGCAGACATTGAGTCAGCATTTATTAGAATAGTTGCTCCACCAGTAGAAAATGTAAATGCAGAGCCTGTTGGAAATACTGTGTTTTTGAGTTGGGATGGAGGAGAATGCGCGGATGAACTACCAAGTTGGCAAATCGAGGATGGTTATTACGATATCTACAGGCGTTTTGAAAGCCAACCCTGGGAACCCACGGCTTGCGAAACTGGAGTGCCAAATGATTTGGGATTTGAGTTAATTGCCAGCTTACCTGACCTTACAAACACTACTTACGTAGATGATGATTTGCTTTCATACGGCGCTACATATTGTTACAGGGTTGTTGTTAGATTCGACGACGGATCGGAGTCGCTTTCTTCTGATGAGGTATGTACGACCATCAAAAAGGATATCCCAGTTATGACACATGCTGATGTTATGACAACTGCTACCTCTGGAGATGTTTACGTTGGATGGTCTCCTCCTACTGAAATGGACACCTTGATTTTCCCTAAACCATATACTTATAAGGTTTTTAGAAATGAGGGATCTTTCATTGAAATTGCAGATGGACTCACTGATAGCTCTTATGTTGATGTAGAAGTGAATACAATTGACAAAGCCCAAACCTATAAGGTAGAAGCATGGTGCACTACATCTGAAGGTCCAGCTCTTGTTGGTGAGAGTATCCCTGCTTCAACTCCATATCTAACATTGGAGCCAAACGACAACAGACTTGAGCTGACAATCACTGCAAACGTTCCGTGGTTTAACGACAGATACTATATCGAGAGAAAGGCTACTAGTGATGCTGATTTTGTACCATACGATACTACTGATTATCACGTGTATGTAGATTCTGGATTAGTTAACACAAGAACGTATTGTTACAGAGTGACAACTGAGGGAGCTTATGATTCAAACTTGATTCAGAATCCTCTACACAATAGATCTCAAGAGGCATGCGATGCACCATATGATTTCACGCCTCCTTGCCCACCAAACCTTGACGTGGACGACGATTGCGAAGCTCAAACAGATCTGTTAAGCTGGTTTGGCTCACACGAATGTTCAGATGATGTAATGGGGTACAATATTTACTGGGGTCAATTCCTAGGTGACACATTGGAATTGTATGCTACTTATGATCATATAGAAGGACTAGAACTTGACTCAACATTTGTTTTCAATTTTGAACAAAACGAAGGAACTATAGCTGGATGCTTTGCAGTTACTGCACTTGACTCATTACTAGTCGGGCCAGATGGAGATTATAGACGCAACGAAAGTGAATTCTCAAACATTGTTTGCGTAGATAACTGCCCTTTCTATTTTTTGCCAAATGTCTTTACCCCAAATGAAGACCAAGTAAATGACACCTTCGTCCCGTTACCGTGGAAATTCATAGAATCAGTTGATTTTAGAGTATACAATAGGTGGGGCACAGAAGTCTTTGTGACTGAAGATCCTGAAATAAATTGGGATGGTCGAGATGAGGAAAGTGGCGAAAAATTAGTCGATGGAGTCTATTTTTACGCGCTGACACTAAATACCATTAGACTAGAAGGAATCGTTTCAGAAAAGTTTAATGGCCAAATCCAGATTCTAGGTTCTAGAAGCTCAATTGTCGATTAATATGTTCACAGGTATAGTTGAATCTACAGGTAGGATAACCCAAATTGAAAAGGAGGGTTCAAATGTTCACTTTACTCTTTCATGCAGTTTTAATTCTGAGCTTAAAATAGATCAAAGCTTAGCGCACGATGGCGTTTGCCTTACAGTTGTCCGTTGTTCAAGCGATTATTACGTTGTAACGGCTATAAATGAAACTCTACAAAAGACTACTCTCAATAATTGGAATATTGGCGACAATGTCAACCTCGAAAGATGTATGATGATGGGGGATAGGTTTGACGGCCACATGGTACAAGGCCATGTTGACACAACGGGAACTCTAGTCGAAATAATTGAAAAAGAGGGTTCACATGAACTCACCATTGAGCATGAAAGTTCGTCTCAGTGGATGACTGTCCCTAAAGGGTCAATTACTGTAAATGGCATCTCACTAACTGTTGTAAGTAGCGACAAAGGAAGGTTTTCGGTTGCGCTGATTCCATATACATGGGAAGAAACTACAATGCACGAACTTCAGATTGGTGACTTGGTGAATTTAGAATTTGATGTTATCGGCAAATACATCAATAAGATGCTTGACGCAAGAGGTTGATTACTTCCTCAACTCAAAATTGCTTCCTAGATATACTCTCCTAACTTGTTCGTCAGAAGCTAGGGTTTCTGCGGTTCCTTCTTTTAAAATCTTACCTTCAAATAGTAAGTAGGCCCTATCTGTAATGTGAAGAGTTTCTTGAACGTTGTGGTCGGTAATCAAAACTCCAATCCCCTTATTTTTTAGCTGCACTACAATTCTCTGGATATCTTCAACAGCAATTGGATCTACTCCAGCAAAGGGCTCGTCAAGTAGTATAAAGTTTGGGTCACAAGCAAGGGCTCTTGCAATTTCAGTTCTCCTTCTTTCACCTCCTGAAAGTACAGCTCCCATACTCTTTCTAACCTTAGTTAGTCTAAACTCATCAAGTAGCTCTTCAAGCTTTTTCTTTTGCACACTCTTACTTAATCCTCTCAGTTCAAGAATAGCAGTGATATTGTCCTCAACAGAAAGAGCTCTAAACACCGAAGCCTCTTGGGGTAGATAGCCAATACCTTTTCTAGCCCTCATATACATTGGGAGGTTTGTCAACTCTTCATCTCCCAGAAATACCTTACCAACTTCTGGATTAACTAATCCTACAACAGCGTAAAATGAAGTCGTTTTGCCTGCACCGTTTGGCCCTAATAATCCAACAACTTCACCTGGATTTACATAGAAGCTAACATTGCTGACAACCTCTCTTCCTGAATAGGTTTTAGAGATGTTGTTCGCTTTGAGTGTTGCGTTATTGTGTGCTGTAGACATATTCATTTAAGCTACAAAATTAAAGCTCAAAGCCTAGACCTACTCTTATTCCCCATTTTTCACTGAAATCAATGGTGGGTTCTTTTAGTTGAAGATTGAAATCTACTCTTATTAAGCCCAAAACATTCTCAATTCCTACAACTGCTTCGCCGTAAAATCCATTGAGGCCATTTGTAGACTCTGGAAGTTCTAATATGCTTTCATGCCTATCGTCCCAACGTCCATAAACGCCCTTTATTCCAACTAATTCTCGAAGTTCTAATTGCTTAATCCAAGGAATTCGACCTAGAAGTACACCCTCGCCATGCCATTCGTAAAATCCCCTTGCCCAAGTGTCAGTTACATATTCAAAATACTGAAGTAGGTTAAAGGATTCTTTAATTGAAAGAACGGTTTCATTAGCAGGCTGTAGCTCTAGAAGTGGGAAAGGGGCCTTGCCTGAATACGTTCCAATCACTGAATTGTAGTCGATTCGGCCCAGTGGACCAAGTCGCAATTTTCCTTCTAAGCCCAAGGTGTAACGACCATATCGATATTGAGAACCAGCTATGCCCTTCCAGCCTTGTGTTGTCGTTAGCGTCCATATTGGAGCTCGTGTACCCAGGCTAATCCTTTCAATCGAGCCGCTTACAAACTTTTCATTCTTAGCATATCTCAATTGAAACGTAGATTCAGCTGTAATGATTGAAGGTCTTTCTGCAGTCCAAGCAGGTCCACCAGGAGATCTTACTACATAGTTTGGAGAAAGAAAGTCTAGTTTGCCTCGGGATTCTACTTTCCTATGTCTTAGCTCTATATACGAGGTGAAGCCACTACCAAATTCGCCAAGAAAACTCGCTTCGGCTACTGATATCATTGCAAGTTGATTTTGGGCTCTGAGGTTAAAAGCAGAATTAAAAAGGCTTCCCTGATCAAAAAATCCCATCATGCCAAGCTGCTCGATGTCCTTTTGGTAAGATGCGTACCATTCAATCCTAGGAACTCTCTTTTGAACGTAAGTAATATCTGCTCTGTATTTAAATTCCTTGTCACGTTTACCATAAGCACAAAAAACAGAGGGAAAGATCTTCTTACTTACCTCATCTGTTGTATACATCTCAAGTGAAAATCTGTTTCCTTCAACTTCGTTGTATGAATAGGCATCGTACCAAGGACCTATTTCAACATGCTCCAATTCAACGTAACCAGTCCCAATGAAGTTCAGTAGGCCACCAAAGAAGTCAAATTGAGGCATAGATTGAATTGAATCAACAGTCTCATAGATGTCCATTTCTCTAGACGATAGTGGATGGGGTCTCTTTTTGACCCATTCTTCTTCTAGGACATCATGTGCGCCTATATCGTAGGTAAGATCCCTCTTTGATCCCCAAACCTCATTTGGCCATTCTTCAGCAAATTCAAAGTCGTAATTCAGTGTTTTATTTCGCGCGTATACGCCCATGCTTCTGCCAACTAACGAAGCATCCATTATTATTTCTTTTTTTGATAGAACCCAGTTTTCATTTTGAAAATCGTATTTCTGTATAAATCCCATTGAACGAATGAAGTTTATTGCAGCACCTTCGGAAATTTTGGCATCAATTTTAGAAAGCCCCATTGTCAAGGTATCTATCCAAAACTCTCCTTCAAAAGTGTACTCCCCTCTTCTTCTTGGTACAAAAGCTAAATGAAAATTCACGCGCCCCTCTACCTCTAATGTGTCCAGAATGTAATATCTATAGTGCAAATTTCCTCTATCGTGGATGGGACTAATAAATGCTTTATCTAGTAATAGAAATTGATTTTCATAGATGTTTATGTCGAAGAATTCTGCTGAAACTGATGTTGAGTTATCGCCCTCTTCCATCCATGTTGCTCTGGCTGCATCAATGCGCTTTTCAGTTCTTGAAGGTTTGTTTTGGGTTCTAATCAAGCCTGTTGATTCAGACATAAAGAGTGGAAGATTTACCCTTTGTTCGCTAGAGTCTAACTTATCCCAAACCCAGCTAAATGCACCCCAAATCTTCCTTGCAGGCAGCTTTTCTGGTATGTCGTTTACATCGACTTCTAACCTATCGTGAAATTTATATTTAAGGGCTGAGATATTTTTGGGATCGTTGGATTTTTTTGCATCAGCCACTCTTTGCATTAGTGGTTTCGCTGGATTTTTTCTCTTCCTATCGGGCCTTACTTCTGCTACTGCTAGTTCTATACGTTTGGTTTCCAGAGCAATATCTAGTGTTTGATGTACTTCTTTTTGAATCTGAATACTTTGAGGCAAATAACCTATGTAGGAGATATGAATCCTACCTACTCTCTCGTTAGTGCGCAATGCATACCTTCCATCAATATCAGATGTTGTCCCTTCGTTAATCCCCTTGAAACTAACAGTAACAAATGGAAGAGGTTTGCCTGTTTCGCCATCAAAAATTCGACCTTCAACAGATGTGGATTGGGCTAAATAAAGAAGAGAATATCCTAGACAGAATAAAAATGCTACTAATGATCTAATTGTCATTTAAGATTTCTCTTTTCTCTTTTTCTTACCTGGCGTTTAGCGATAATAATGCCAATTTCATACAGGAAAAGAACAGGAATTGATACTAATATTTGTGAAGTTAGATCAGGAGGCGTTATGATTGCGGCAATAATCAAAATGACTACAAGTGCATGTTTTCTATAACTTCTAAGTATCTCAGGGGTAACAACTCCAGCTCGAGAGAGGAAGTAAACAAATACTGGAAGTTGGAAGATCAATCCTGATGCTAGAGCAATGGTCGCTACTGTTTTTACATAAGACATTACTGCAATCCTAGAAGCAACATCGCCTAATTCGTATCCACCTAAGAATTGTAACGATAGTGGAACTATTACCCAGTATCCAAACGCGACACCTCCAAAAAACAGAAACGAAGAGAAAAAGCCCAGGCCTCGAATTGACTTTCGCTCACTATCCTTTAATGCTGGTTTCACAAACCTCCATATTTGAAGTAATAGATAAGGAAATGCTACGATTACACCTCCTGCAATAGAAACCATAATGTGTGCTGTGAAATTCCCCAGCATTGATGTATTTATGAGCTCATATTTAATTTCACTAACACAAAGCTTGTCACCAGCTCCAATCAATTCTGACAGTTTACACCAAATTTTGAAACTGAAAAATTCTGGGTTTTTTGGACCAAATAAGATCATGTCAAAAACCCAGTCCTTCTTTACAAACAGTATCGATGCTCCAATAAAAATTGCGAAAAGAGATTTAAAAAGTCTAGACCTTAGTTCCTCGAGATGATCGAGAAAGCCCATTTGCTTTTCGTTTGGTAGATCCTGGTCTAGTGGTGCCATCAGTTTACTATTCCTTCTCTAATTAAGTCGTGCAAATGGACTATACCAGAGTACGCTCCATTTGAATCTATTGAGATGATTTGGGTTACTCCCCTTTCTTGGATAGCTATTGCAGCTTCCGCCGCTAATCTATTTTCAGAAATTGTTAACGGTTTTGATCCCATTATTTCAGATGCACATTGGTCAACCTTACCAGATTCCAATGCCCTTCTCAAATCTCCGTCAGTTATGATGCCCACAATTTTATCATCTTCTAAAACTACAGTAGCTCCATATCTTCCAGATGTCATAGACATTAAAACATCCTGCATTGAAGCGCTAGTATTGACATGTGGTAATCTGTTTGAATCGACCAAGTCAGAAACTTTAATCGTTAACTTCTTCCCCAATGTGCCACCGGGATGATTTCTTGCGAAATCTTCTGGGCCAAACCCCTTTGCTTCCATCAAGCATAGAGCAATAGCATCTCCCAATGCCATTTGGACTGATGTACTTGTTGTTGGGGCTAAATCAAATGGGCACGCCTCAGGTTCAACTCCAGCAAGAATAATGTGATCTGCTAGCTTAGCTAATGTCGATGTGGATACTCCTGTTATTGCAATGAGTGTGTTGCTAGCAGCTTTAATTAGAGGTGCTAATGCTTCAATCTCTGCTGATTTTCCACTTTTTGACAGGCAAAGAACTACGTCTCCGTCTTGAATACCGCCCAAATCTCCATGAACAGCGTCACCAGCATGAACAAAGAGCGCAGGCGATCCAGTTGAGTTTAATGTTGCTACTATTTTTCGGGCAACATCAGCACTTTTTCCCACACCTGTAAGAACCACTCTGCCTTTAGATTCAAGGATTGTAGAGATTACATCAACAAAATCTTCGCTCAAATTTGAGGATAGATTGTGTATGGCATCACCCTCCATTTTTAGTGTGAGTTTTGCTCTATTTAGGATGTTTTCTCTGCTAAAATCCATGGTCAAAATTAATGATTGCAAATCTAAGAAAAGGGCTTATCTTTATTTGTGTAATTCTAATCAATAGATGAGCCTTGCTGATAATACGCCAAAAGGGGCGTTGCAAAAATATTTTGGGTTTAAAGAATTCAAGGGTAAACAGGAGGTGGCTATCCAGAGTATGCTTGATGGGAAAGATACCTTTGTCATTATGCCTACAGGTGGAGGTAAAAGTCTCTGCTATCAATTGCCTGCGTTAATGCTAGATGGTGTTGCACTTGTTGTTTCACCTTTGATAGCACTTATGAAAAACCAGGTTGATGCTATCAGGGGTAATCACGAAGACACATCAATAGCACACTTTTTAAATTCGTCACTAAGTAAAAGCGAGGCAGAAAAAGTAGTTTCTGATGTTACTGCTGGAAAGACTAAACTTTTATACGTTGCTCCAGAGACATTAACAAAGCAAAATAATATTCTGTTTTTAAAGTCTGTAAAAATCAGCTTTGTTGCGGTAGATGAGGCTCACTGTATTTCAGAGTGGGGACACGATTTCAGGCCTGAGTACAGGAAAATCAGGCCCATCATTAAACAGATTGCTGATGTTCACATCATTGCTTTAACTGCAACCGCTACTCCTAAAGTTCAGGTCGATATTCAAAAGAATCTCGAAATGGTCGACGCTAATGTGTTTAAGTCGTCATTTAACAGAGACAATCTTTTTTACGAAGTAAGGCCAAAAAAGAATGCTCTTAAGCAGATAGTTCAATACGCTTTAAACAATAAGGGTAAGAGCGGAATTGTATACTGTTTGAGCAGGAAAAAAGTTGAGCAGATTGCTGAAACTCTTGCAGTAAATGGTGTAAAGGTTCTTCCATATCACGCTGGAAAAGACAGCAAAACTAGATCTTCTATACAAGATCAGTTCCTTATGCAAGATGTCGATGTGATCGTAGCGACGATTGCATTTGGAATGGGAATAGATAAGCCAGATGTTAGGTATGTGATTCACTATGATATTCCTAAGAGTTTGGAGAGTTATTACCAAGAGACTGGAAGAGCTGGCAGAGACGGACAAGAGGGTAGGTGCATTGCTTTCTATTCTCATAAAGACATTGAAAAGCTTGAGAAATTCCTTCATGGTAAACCTATTGCAGAGCAAGAAATAGGAATGCAGCTTTTACAAGAGGTCATGGCATATGCTGAGACTTCTATTTCCAGAAGAAAGTTCTTACTACACTATTTCGGAGAGGACTTCGATGAGGTAAATGGACCAGGAGCCCAAAACTGTGATAACACTAGAAATCCAAAAAAGCAATACGACGGTACCGAGGAACTCAAACTAGTAATCGAAACAATCTCAGATTTTAAAGAGGGGCATAAAATGCAGTTCATTTCTGCAATTTTAGTTGGAGAAGAAAACAGAGAGGTTGAAGCGTATAAAGGATCTCAAAGTTCAAACTGGAAAAAGGGAGTAGATAAAGAAGGTAGATATTGGAATGGCGTTATGAGGCAGGCTATTGTATTTGGATTTATTAAAAAGGATGTGGAGCAATACGGAGTTCTTCAAATTACAGATAAGGGTAGAGAGTATTTGAAGGAGCCTTATGAAGTTAAGTTAGCTGAGGAGAGGAGTTACGACGATGTTGACTCGGGTGATACAATGGTTCAGACTAGGAAAGGCCAAGGCGGAGCTTCAGATACTAAACTCAGGCCCATGCTTGTTAGTCTTAGGAAGGAAATTGCAGATAAAAAGAGCTTGCCTCCTTATGTGATTTTCCAAGATGTAAGTCTGGATGAGATGTCTATTCACTATCCAATTACTGAAGAGGAGTTGCTTAGGATTACTGGAGTGGGAGCTGGAAAGGCAAAAAAGTTTGGCCAGGAATTCCTTGAGCTAATTGCCAAATACGTGGAGGAGGAAAATATTGAAAGGGTAGAGGATCTTCTCGTTCGAACGGCTTCAAATAAATCCAGCAATAAGGTGAATATCATCCAGCAAATTGATAGGAAGATGAACCTAAGCGATATGGCATCTAGGACAAACCTAAGTGTTGAGGAAGTGCTTGTTGAAATAGAACAAATTGTTGCAGCGGGTACTAAAGTGAATATCGATCACTGTATTGAGGAAAGCATGGATGATGACTGTGTTGAAGAACTATTTGAATTCTTTAGCGAATCTGACGACGAAAGTATTGAGGCAGCACTTGCCGAATTTGAAGACAGCTATTCTGAAGAAGAATTGAGGCTTATCAGGATTAAGTTTCTAAGCGACGTTGCTAACTAGCACGTAATAGCTCCGAAAGCCATTAAACCAGCACCTACTACTAAAGCACTTTCGTCTATGTCGAAACATGGAGTATGAAGACCGTGATGCCCGTGTTCTGAATCAGGACTAGCAGTGCCAAGGCGATAAAAACATCCTGGTATTTTTTGGGCGTAGAAGCTAAAGTCTTCAGCTGTCATTCTCTCTGGAAGCTCGTGTACTTTATCCTTACCTAGATATTCAACTGCCGCATTGAACATACTTTTTGTCAAATTGGGGTCGTTGTATACGCTTGGGTATCCAACTCGAATATCAAGGTCAGCTGTAGCGCCACGATTTGCACATATGCTATCTACTATTTCTCGGATTTTTGAATGAGCATTGAATCTCCATTCCTCGTTAAGCGATCTGAATGTCCCTTTTAACTGGACAGAATTTGGAATGACATTGGTTGCTCCTGACCCTTCAATAAATCCAAACGTGAGTACCGTTTTTATCTTAGGGTTTTCCCTTGTTTCTATGAATTGCTCACATGCTAAAAGTACTTCAGAGGCAACGAGAAGGGGGTTGCATTGGCCTTTTGGTAATGCTGCGTGGCCGCCCTTGCCGTTGATGGTTAGGTAGATTTCGTCAGCTGAGGCCATGTACATTCCCCCTCTCATTCCTACATGTCCGGCAGGGAGGTCTGGGAAAACATGTTGGCCTATGATGTGGGAGGGGACTGGGTTTTTGAGTACTCCTTCTTTTACCATTATTGAGGCGCCACCGGGTAGCCGTTCTTCGCCGGGTTGGAAGATGAGACGTATGGTTCCGTCCCATTGATCCGATGTAGAAGCAAGAATTGAAGCGGCACCGAGTAATGATGTGGTGTGTACGTCGTGCCCGCACGCGTGCATTTTGCCGTGATTCTTAGACGCGTAGTCGACTTCGTTTTTCTCAATGATGGGTAGGGCGTCGTGATCAGATCTTAGGGCGATAGTTCTTGAATTTGGGTTGCGACCTTTGATTGTGGCTACAACACCAGTACCTGCAATACCCTTTTCATGTGAGATTCCTAGTTCTGTGAGGATATTTGAGATAAATGCCATTGTCTCATGCTCCTCGAATGAAAGTTCAGGGTGTGCATGGAGATGTCTACGCCAGCTTATTAGCTGAGGGTGTAGGGTAGATGCTAAATGCTTTATTTTGCCTTTAAGATCCATCTCCAGGGAAAATTTCTTTAAGCGATTTTATTGCCATAATTGATGCAGTGTAGAACATAAATGATGCAAAGACTAGTCGAACTACTGTGGGCGACAGTTTTAAAGACCACTTACTTCCCAGCCAAGCGCCAATTACAAATGTTATTGCAAGGCAAGCGGAATATGTCCACTCTACGCTTTGCTCGCTATGGTAGTTCAGTGCAGCTAATATTCCTATTGGAGGTAGCATCATGGCTAGTGATGTGCCTTGGGCTACGTGCTGATCGAGACCTGTGAAATAAATAAGAGCGGGTACTATTATGAGTCCACCACCTATACCTACAAAGCCGCTGGCAATTCCTGCTACGACACCTATCAGAAGTAATATGAACAGTGTAGAAAGTTCCACTTTAGAAATCGAAATTTAAACTTAGTGAAAAACGCGCTGGTTGAATAGTTTTATTGTCCACTCCCCATGCCAAATCCGCACACACCCAATATCCTAAAAACCTAGACCTTATCCCAACACCCCAGTCGTATAGAATCGGTTCGTGGTTATTGTCGACAGTAAAGGTTATAGGGTTTTGTTCAATAACTGTAGTATTAAAACTATTGTCCTCAGAGTACGGGTGAATTCCATTCCAAGCTGAACCGATATCTGCAAATCCAACAACTTGGAAATTTCTCAAGAAATCACTGCTGGCTGGAATCTTAAATAATGTACTCCAAATTGGGATCCTCAATTCGGCATTCATAACAAATGCATTTGAACCATTCCTTGCATTATTTGAAAATCCTCTAAGTGGAGTAATTCGGGCTTGGTATGCATATGGAACATCTGGATCAATTTCTGAAGTTATACTTCCAAAATTTAGCAAGACATTATCAGTTCCACCAAGTAGGTGAAGAAGCTTGTTGCTTCCTATTGACCAATCTCCAGCCATTCTTACTGCAAAGATGCTATTTGAATAAAGCCTAATGTATTTCCTTGCGTCAAACCCTAATGTCCCAAAACTCAGACCTTCTTTGTCTATGTAGTACTCAGACCAAACTTTAGCTCTAGTACCTTCTCTAATATTTAGTGCTAGTATTCTAGAATCATCATATACGTACGCTAGCTCTCCACCAAACTGTTCAGCGTATTTAATAGGTTGGGTTAGAGTGTTCATTTCTGTTCCCTGAGGAACGTGTCTATCTACTCTCAAGCCAACAGAAGCTCTTATGCTCCTTACTTCGTCAAGCGGGAATGTGAGTCTGTATTTTGAGAACAGTGATGTCGTTTCTACAAGAGTATAATTTTCAGCATCGAAGCTAATAGTACCCTGTCTTTGGATACTGAACATCTTGTCGGTTTGGGCTTCTAAATTGTAATAGGCAAGACCGAGCAAACTATTGCTCAAGTTTGCTGGAATGTTAAATCCAGCAATAATATGCCTATCCTCAAACAGGTCACTCAACCTAATCTCTGTTGCATTTCCAATTCCTGGATTCACATTAATGTTACCGTCGTAAGGGGTGTAGAACTGAGATCCAAACGCATTGCTTACTTGCGTCTGCATTTTATCCAACGTGAAGTTCAATCTGTAGTTAGAAGGCATCAGTTTCACGTTACTCCCCTTGCGCTTTGCTTCTGTAGTATTCTCTTTAACAGGTTGAGGTTTAGTTTCAGATTTCTTTCCCCTCTTCTCTCCTTCAAAAGTATAATTCCTAATGTCCACCTGTGTTGGGCTTAGTTTAACAGACCAATCTGGAGGTATAAAGTCATTACTTAGAGACTTCACAATTAGATGGTCGCTGAGATTTGAACTCATACGACTTGAGGATTTGGGCATTTCTGCCACCTCCATGTTGTAAAGCTTCTGATTTAAAATAATTGGAGCGTGGATTTTTTCATTAACTGTATCACAGCCCAAACCAAAAGCAGGTACAGCCAAGTCTTGCAACACCCTTGTATCGGTATAGTACCTATACTTAATGATTGTGTCAATATTTAAAATTGTGCTATCCTTCCATCCCCACATCAGATATTGCATACCAGACGGCTTTTCTGCTAAATAGATAAAGTCATTTTCGGAAAGTGGTATTGGTTGTCTTTCGTCTACCAGGGGGGTGTGTACCAGCCTTTCTATTTGGATTTGGTCTCTGTCAAGATGTGCCAAATAAAGATCCAACTCTCTTGCAAAAGGAGCGTAATTCGTTTCATTCCTCAGAGTATCATCCGGTCTGTTAGAAGCAAAAATGATTGAGTTTCCTCCGTTTGTAAAGCGGGGGTCCAAGTCGTCGTATTTATCAATCCAAAGCGGTTCCTGAATGTTACCCACTACCCTGTATAGATACAAATCAGAACGACCGTTTCTAAGACCAGAAAAAACAATATTCCTTCCATTTGGTGAGTAGTCTAGAGAAAGAACACCGTCAATCCTAAACAATGTCTTTTGTATAAATCCCTTCTCGTCTAATCTGATTGTAATTAATTGTGGCTTTCCCTTTTCATTAATCACATAGCTGAGCTGATTCGAATTTGGATGCCAAGCTATGTGAAGATTTTCTCCATCTCCGATTTGACTTAGTTTCTTACCGTGAATGGCTCTCTTTCTTACATCGCCAGTTTTTCTATTCTTTGTTCGAATTGTTAGCTGACCTCTGATATTTGTGATATAAGCAGTTGTATTTCCATCGGGCGATACACTGTAATAATTGTAATCGAATTTGTTTGTATCGTCTTCAAGAGTATTGATTTTAGATCTATATGTTGAAGAAGATAATCTGTTAGAATATGAAAGGACTTCTTTCATTAATTCATCCAAACTGAGTCCAGTAGCAAAACGGAAACCACCTTCAACATTGCTGCTCAACCTCACCATATAGAGCACGTTTGCTATTGCTTGTTTTCCATAAACGTCAGCTATATAAGTCCAAACCCCTTGGCCAAACTTTCCAGCCTGCTCACCATATGTTCTTTCTATCCAACCTAAGTCACCGGTCTTACCAGCATCATATACATATGCCTTGGACTCTGCTGAAATAGGATCGCTGATGTATCTGACTAAGCCCTCATCAAACCAATCTGGAACTTGTAGAACACTAGAGTTTCTCATTGCCTCTTGCCAACTGCCTTTGTAAAGAATTTGGTTTAGAGAAATCCTAGCCAATCCTTCTACCAAATCTCTTTCCATTTCCTTTCTATCTCCTCGACCGTAAATGAAGAGTTTATTACCTACGAGTTTTGCATTACCTCCAATATTATTTCCCTCGTCTTCAGGCTGGAAAAGACCAATGTTTGACTGCTTAAATTCTACTTGGTTGTTGTAGACCAAAATTTGGATGGGTCCATCAAGATTGTTTCCGAAGTATTCCAATAGCTCCTTACGAGCATCAGCAACAATTGAAGCTATATCCCCTGCTAAAGCCTTTCCATCCTGGTAGTAGTATATCTCAAATTCGCCTTGAGTGTGATACTGCCATTCAAAATCTTTGTATTGTACTCTATTCTTTCCATATTCTACCAAAAGACCATCGTGGAATTGAGCTTTTACACTAAAGCCCAAACAAATTGCAAGCGCAACAGAAAATAACTTTGGTAATATTGTGCGAATAGAGAGCATTCTATTCGAAATTACGCCCTTAATCTCAAAATGATGAACGATCTACATACTTTCACTTTTAATGTGTTTAGCGAGAATACGTATTTGCTCGATCATGGTAATGGAGAGGCAACGGTATTCGATCCAGGTATGAGTAGTTTTGATGAGAGAGAAGATTTTGATTCTTTTCTTCAAAGTAGAGGTTTAAAGCTAGTTGAATGTTTATTAACCCATGCTCACCTAGATCATGTCCTAGGTGCAAATTGGATTGCTGAAAAGTATGGTTTACTACCAAGGTTACACGACTTGGATATTCCGACTTGGGATATGGCTGAAAAGTCAGCTCATGTTTACGGTATACCTATAGATCCGTTGCCATCGAGGGGAGTGCCGTTAGAAGGGCAGGGCTCAATTATTTCTTGTGGCAATTATGACCTAGAAATAAGATTAGCACCTGGCCATTGTCTAGGTCACGTAGTGTTTGTTTGCCATGAATACAGCTTCGTAATCGGTGGAGACGTACTTTTCAATGGAAGTGTAGGTAGGACTGATTTACCAGGTGGAGATGCATCTACTTTAGCTAAGTCTATAAAGGAACAACTTTACACTCTGCCCGGTAATTTTGAAGTACATCCAGGTCACGGACCTTCAACAACTGTTGGGAAGGAGAAAGCAACGAATCCATTTGTTAACTCTGCTGGGTCTGGGATGATTCAGGGATAAAAAAACGCCGAACATTTTTAAGCATTCGGCGTCTTTCAAAACCCTAGATGTTTTTTAGAATGCCATTTCCACTTGGAAGCGGAACATGTATTCTTTAGAAGATTCTTCTGTAACCTGATCAGTTTCATTAATGATGCTGAAGTCAGTTTGAATCTTTAAACTGTGACCCACAACATATCTAGAAAGACCAAATGTGATCATTTCTTGGAGGTCTCTTCCTGACTCTTCTTCAGGAGCTATTTTAGTGTAGCGAATTGCAGGTTCAAGATTGTTATTTAACAAGTATCCACCTTGCACAGTTAGACCAGTACCAGTGTAGTAATTGTTTAAAATTGAACTAGAAATTACATTTCCAATATCGTCTAATTCTTCTACAACAATTCTTTCACCATCTAAAGTTTTGTTTGCATACTCAGTTAGTAATGAGAACCCTTTGTACTTAAACATAGCATCTGCAAGAATTGTATTTAAGTTGCAAAGTGCAGAATCAATTACTTGATTATTTGCGTCTTCAATGTAACTACCCAAGTTTCCACCTGTACGCGCTGCGTTTTGGTTTACGTCATATGTAACACCAATAGAAAGCTTGGGAGTTGCCTCACGCTTCAAATCAGAACTGAAGTAATCACCCTTGCCTGTGAAGTCTCCAAAAGGAAGGACTTCTATACGGCCAGTGTACTCAAAACCGTTTGAAGGATTTGGGTCCTTCTTGTTAGTTCTGTTTCTACCCTCTCCTTGCGAAATAGCAAGAGCTTGACGAGTAGCGATTGATCCGATGTTGAACTTGTTACGGAATTGGACTCCCATATCACGGTCGATATTGTAACGTGAGTTAACAAGAGAACGGTCAACGAACTGTAGCTTTTGAGATGAGATTACACGCTCACGGTTACCTGGGAGCTTAGTTTGACCTATCCAAACTTCCATGTTCTTGTAGAAGTTCCAACGAACAAATGCATCTAAAATTAAGTTAGACGTATTGTTAGTGTGGATGTTCTCACCACCATGGTCTCGGTTAGAAAGACCAAGCTCAATCTTGTACTTAACCTTTGGAGAGTATGCAAATCCAGAGAACTTTAATCTTGAGCGACGAATTAACCAGTTAGAAGTCATGTCACCTAGTTCAGTTGAGCTGACATTTCCATCCTCATCTAAAACATCTACTACAGGTGCTTCGAATTGAAGAAGACTCTGAACTCTGGCGTTGAACTTCATTGAAAAGCTCGAGTCGTTAGCTACGACGTACACTCCCTTGCCAAACTTGCTTTCAACTTTTTGCTGGCCTTGTGCTACAGATGAAACTAGTAAGAGGAATATTAAAAGAAATAAATGTGTTTGTTTCATTATAATCAAAGACCAAGTTTTGAGAAAAACTTAACTATACCACTTGTAAATGCATCTGGTATTTCTGTTACAACTTCTGTAAAAGTTAGATTATCGTTTACTCCAACTGCAATTGCAATTGATACTGTAAGTCCAATCAGAGCGTATGTAACGTCTTTAAGAGCAAGTTTAAGGCCGCCTAAAACTGTGTGTGTTCCTGTCTTCATAATTGACATTCCAAGTTCACGACCAGCAAGAAGACCAATGAATACCCATGTAGTGCTCATTGGCACTTTAGAGTGCAACTTGAAGTAGAAAAGTATTACACAGTAGATTAGGTCAATTAGTGTTGCAAAACGCACATCTGTTACAATAGATTTCTCAGTTACAATCTTTTGGATTCTACCTCCCTTTGTGTAAAGGAGAATTCCTAAGCCAATAGTAACTACAGAGATAAATGCAAAGAATTGAGGAAAGCTTAGGCTACGTGGAAGGTATACAGCAATATTTGCTGCGTCCTGTGTAAGCCAAACCGCCCAAAGCGAACCAGAAGTGATCCATTGTGCAACAGTCCACCAAGGCTTTGCAGTGCCCACAAAGTATTTCTTTGATGCCTTAGCAACAAGCATAAAGAAGAACAAGCCAAGTCCAAAAGCAAGTACGTATCCACTCATACTCTTCGCTAGTACTTTTCCTACTGCGTTTGTGCTTGCAGCAAATGAAGTAAGTAGAATGAATGTAGTAGATACAGGCATTCTAAGTCTTGTAAGTATGAGAAGGAAAATTGGAGCCGAAACCTGTAAGAAGTGGAATTCAGTAGGGGCAACCTCAAATCCCTTTGCCGCTAGACGGCCATGGCTCACATCTCCTCCGAGTGTTAACCAACTGTAAAGCATTGTAAGGCAGAATATTCCGCCAATAAATATCCAAAGCACCCACCATTTTTTGTCTTGGTTTGATGCGATGAATGTTCCAATAGTTTGTATTGAGTCGTTTGCTATTGCAGCATATGCAGCAAATAAAAAACCAACCCACATAGCCACTTGGGGATACGGGGTTGCAAACATTGCAAGTAAGAAAGCGATAGAAATAAACCCTAAGAATGATTGTTCACTCTTGGGCAACCACACAACTTCTGGGTAGCCAAAAGCTCTAAACAATTTTTTCATCTTAGATAAATTTGATTAGAAAGTCTTGTGATTAAAGAGCTAGGAAGAATACGCTAATCATTAGCGCTACGTATACTACTGCAGAAAGATCGATTGTTTTTGATACTTTTTTCATAATAAAAAAATTTAGTGTTTAAATACGAGCTAAAGTTCCGAAAACGATTGACCAGCAATGTTAAGCTAACGTTAAGAATAGGTTAAGTCATTCACGTCTTGCTCGACTTTCTGCAAAGTGAAACTAAAGGTTGTACCCTGTCCATAGGTAGATCTTACGTGGATGTTTTGGCCATGGGCCTCAATAATGTGCTTAACGATTGCTAAGCCCAAACCTGACCCGCCTGCATCCCTTGACCTACTCTTATCTACCCTGTAAAATCTCTCGTAAATTCTCATAAGGTCTTTCTTCTTGATTCCAATACCATCGTCACTTACTTCAATAAGGACTTTGTCGCCCATGTCGAAGAATTTAACTCTAGTGTGCCCACCATCATTTCCGTAGTTGATGGAGTTTACAATAAGGTTTGAAACTACCTGTTCAATTTTATTTACATCACATAAAACTGTAAAGGGTTCTTTATCAGAAATACTGAGTGTGATATTTGACTTTTCAGCTTTTTTCTGTAGGCTGTCTATGATATCAGAGCATAGTTCGATAATGTTGGTAGGATGGGGGTCAAGACTCATCCCACCTGATTCAATCTTGTAAATACTGTCTAAATCCTCAAGAAGGCCAGTCATCCTATCGATGTTTTTTTCGGCCTTTCGTAGAAACTTATCTCTAACTTCTGGGTCGTCAGCACCGCCCTCTATCAGGGTCATTATAAATCCTTGAATATTGAAAAGAGGAGTCTTCAATTCGTGAGCTAGGTTTCCAATAAAGTCCTTTCTAAAAGAATCAGTTTCCTTTAGGAGAGTCACCTCTTCAATCTGCTCTGAAGCCCAATCCATAACGTCTTGGTTTACCTTCCCAATTACATCCTCATCCATGTTAATATGAGGGTCACTACTTCCCTTCATTTTACTAATAGTCTTGTAAAGGACTTTAATTCTTTGGTTTATAAAATCCTCAACTGCATGGTAAATCACAAAGAAGCTAATCTCTTCAATTAATACACCTAAGGTCAAAGCATAAAACCAGTAGTGCAACGCCTGCACAGCAAACAAAATTAAAAGAGATGTAACCACACTGATTATGCCTAGCTTAATAGCAGAGCGACGTGCGATTTGTTTGGGCGTAAGGTTATTCATCTTAACCAAGGAATTTGTATCCTACTCCTTTTACAGTTTTAATTGAATTCTCATCGAGTTTCTCTCTGAGCTTACGGATGTGAACGTCAATGGTTCTATCACCAACAACAACCTCGGCACCCCAAATCTTATCCATGATTTCTCCCCTTGTATGTACAGCTCCAGGATCTGAACAAAGAAGGGTCAAAAGTTTGAATTCCTTTCTCGGTAGAACAACTTCTGCACCATCAAACTTTACGCTGTGATGCTTAGTGTTGATTTCAACTCTTCCCGATTTAATGATTGAGCCAACTCCTTCCTCATTTTTAATACCACCTCTCTTAAGAAGGGCTTTAACTCTACTGACTAAAACTTTGGGCTTGATAGGCTTTTCGATATAATCATCTGCGCCTGCTTCAAATCCAGCAATCTGACTATAGTCTTCTCCTCGAGCAGTTAGAAATGCAATAAGAACTCCCTTTAGCTTTTCATTTTCTCTAATTTTCTCACAAGTCTCAATGCCGTCCATCTCTGGCATCATCATATCAAGCAGGATTAAATCTGGATCGTATTCATTTGCTATAGCGATGCCCTCTTCTCCATTACTAGCAACTTTTACAGTGTAATCTGCTGCTCTTAGATTGTAAGAAAGGAAATCTAGGATATCACTTTCGTCATCTACAAGGAGAATTTTTTTAGAAGACATATTAATCTTTAATTCTGTTGAACTTGAGTGCGTATAGCATCCACTTTGGCAATGGTCTCTGTGGATCGCGCTTTTGAACATTCAAGAATAGGCCTAATTTTTCTAGAATTGGAATTTTGTGCACTTCAATTAACTCCAACCAACATTCATCTGGGTCATCTATATAAGTGCAATGAACAGAAGTGTGATCTCCCATACTTAATGCATCATTTGTATCGCACCTAAATCCAAACCCTTGTTTATCCAACTCCTCACCCAATTCCTTCATCCCCCTTATATCAAATCCTAAATGAGCAATTCCTGTATCTGCCCAAATCCTATCCTCAAAGATGAATCTTCCCTTTCTATCTAATGCTTGAACTAGTTCAATCTTAGTTTCTCCCATAACAGCAGCGAACCCTCCAGTTCCTGGGTTGGTTTGGGCTAAAATCACCCTGCGATAATTCTCTTCACCTCCTGGTAAATGCGACCAATCTTCAAAAGTTCCACTCTCATCTAATAGAATTTTATCGTATCCCAAAATGTTGCAGTAGAGTTTTAAACTCTCTTCCATATTGCTGACTCCAATTGTGCACCCCATAATCCCGCCTGAAGGGTGTCCGTGATTTGTGAACCACTTATCTGATTCCAAAATTTGGAATAAGTTGTTGTCGAAATCTCTAAGGTAGAACGTCAATCTACCCAGTGGGTCAATTACTAATTCTTCATCACATGAGTCTCCAAGAATTTCTCTTGCGTGCTCATGCATCTTCCTAATATCTGGAGTTTTTACAGTCGTGCAACCTATGCCTAGGTCACCAATGGCCAAATCAAACACAGGACCTCTAGGCGTAAATGATGTTGGCGATATCACCTCTACTGAACACCCTCCTTGGTGATTAAGAACCATACTAGCTCTTTTTGTAATAGTCTCTCCACCACAGTGAGAATCCATTAATGGTGCAGCAGCTACTGCATCAAAAAAGGGGATGTCAAGCCCAAAAAGCTTTCGGTAAAGCTTTAAACTTTTGTCCATATCAGATACCGCTATGCCTACGTGCTGAATTCCTTGTATTACGTACGTCATGATTTGATTGCGTCAATGTAATTAGTCCAAGCTTCCCTTAAGTCACTCATTTTATCACTAGCCCAAAACTCTTGGCCTTCAACTGCGTCCTCGTAATCGTTATAAAAATCTGTAAGCTTTCCGTAGAGGATGTTTCCCCAATTTGCCCAAACATAAATTCCAACTAACCCAACCCAAAATGGTGCAACTTCGTATTTAGCAAGAAAGTGCCCGCAAATTGAACCTAAAACAATCCATGTAATAGGGAAATTGAACATTGCTGGTCCAATCTTAAACGTGCTTCTAAATTCTACCTTCTTTACTTTATCTCCCTTTTTGTTAAGTACATAATGCTGAAGGGCAGTTGGTAGCTGTGCTAACCATCCAATAGGTTTTAGAAGTAGAATTAGATAGTTTTTTCTCCTTGAATCTTTTGAGGTTTGGCCCCAGGCCTCCACTCGATTGGAATTTTCAAAACCTGCTTGCTGCAATTTTTCAAAACTTTTCTTAGCATTGTCCAGCCAAGAATCGATTTCAGCAGATGCTTTGATTCGATTAAGCTCTCTAAGAATAGCATCCCAATCCTTACCCACTTTTTCAGTAGGCCTAAGAGATTTAACATATGGCTCGAGCAAATTATATTCTGAAGCTGGTTGAATGTCTATGGTTAACTTCCTCAAGGCTTCGGTAATTCTTTCGTTAAGACTAACGTAATCAATGGTGCCAGTTTTTTTGTCATAAAGATCTACCCACTCAATTGGCTTTCCAGCTCTAAGGGCTAATCTTCTTCTATAAGTTGGATAATATTCGTAGTCTTGGCCAAAGGGGATGAGTTGCATTCGGCCTAAACTTTCATGCCTTGAATACGCCCTTCCAAGTAAATCTGATACACCTCTTTTAAGTGGCCTCAAAGTTTTTTGAGGGTTGTGGTTTCCTTCAGGAAACAATGCCATGGCAGCCCCTATTTCTAGACGGTCAATACAGTTATTCCAAATTATTTCGTTTCTCTCTCTTGTGTCAGCGAGTCTATCTCTCTGTCTGTATATAGGTAGTTGATTGAACCAGAATAAGATTTTTCTAAATATGGGATCCCAAAAAACGTCTGCCCTTGTTAACCAATGAAACTGACGATAAGTCTGTCCACAAATATTGAGCGGATCCATCATTCCGTTTTGGTGATTCCCCACCATGACTATAGGGGTCTTTTTGTCTGGAAGATTTTCTAACCCAGTCACGACATCTGTTCTGTGGAACCTTTTAGTCCCTTGTTCCACTAGAAGTCTTGCAAGGAAATATGCTAAATGAACTCTTTGGACTGGAGGAGTTAAAATCGGCTTCTTCATAAAATCTTACCTAAGGCTTGCACCAGTTTTTTCGGTTATTGATTCAAGAATTTTAGCTACGCATTTGTCAATCTTCTTATCAGTTAGAGTTGAGTTTATATCCTGTAAGATCAAACTTATTGCATAACTAACCTTACCTGCTTCGAGCTTATTACCCTCGTAAACATCAAATAGATTGACTCCTTTTAGAAGCTTTCTATCAGCATTTAAAGCAGCTGTCTTTATCTCTTCAAAAGTCACACCCTTATCAAGCACAAGACTGAGGTCTCTTCTAACAGATGGGAATTTAGGAAGGTTAAACGCAACAACTTTTCGCTTCTTTCTAGATTTAATAAGTGGCTTTACTAGAAGATCTGCCCAAAACACATCACCAGACATTCCACATATTTGGACTACGTCTGGATGAACCTTACCAAATCTTCCGATACTCTTTTCTCCAAGGAGAATTTCACTCCCTTCAAGAAGAATTCCCCCATCATCAATTCTCTCGCTTACTTTATCTGCAATGCCGACTTGCGATAAAATAGCCCAAACCGATTCCTTAACTGTAAACATATCACTTCCTTCACAGGTATTGTTCCAGTTTTCTGCAGTCTTATTACCACTAACAAAAAGACTTAGGTGTTCTGTTTCGTAATAGCCATCAGTCTTTTTCATATATGTTCTTCCAAATTCAAAAAGCCTTAAGTCAGCAACCTTGTGGTTTCTATTTCTAGCAATGGCTTCTATTCCTTGAAAGACCAAGCTCTGCCTCATGACTCCCAAGTCACTGCTAAGAGGATTGAGTATTTCCACGATAGCTTTAGGGTTTAAATCTCTGTCATTAATACTTTCAGCATACGATGCATTTGTAAGCGAATTTGACATTATTTCATTAAAACCCCTTGCAACTAGAGTTGAAGCCCAACCAAAAATTAAATCCTCTCGGTTAGGTCTTTGAGGGATTTCTAAAGTGCTAGAAATTCTTTTAGGGATATCGATTTGATCGAATCCGTGAATTCTTAAAATCTCTTCAATCACATCTGCGGGCCTAGTTACATCAGATCTGTAAGCAGGAACTTTTAACGATAGTGTTTTTTCAGTTTGGGATATAATCTCAATATCGAGAGAGTTCAAAATTGAAGCTACTCTATTTCTATCTAGAGAATCTCCAATAACTCTATCCATCATCTCCCAATCCATCTCAACTTTTGCACCTTCTATTTCGTCATTACTCACTACATGAGTTGCTCCAAAGATTTCTCCACCAGCCCAATCCAAAATTAATTGGCTCACTCGTTTAGCTGCCTCCTCAACTAAATTGGGATCGACATGTCTTTCGAATCTGAAAGAAGCATCGGTAGAAAGCCCGTGTCTTTTTGCTGATTTTCTAATTGATACTGGATTGAAGAATGCAGACTCTATAAGAACCTTGGTTGTGCTTTCGCTAACTCCGTGTTTTGAACTACCGAGGACCCCAGCGAGACACATGGCATCATTTGAATCAGCAATGACTAAGTCTGAAGGATGGAGGTTTCTCTCTTCATCGTCAAGAGTTGTAATTTTTTCTCCCTTTTTTGCTAGTCTAACAACAACTTCTTCTCCTCCAATTTTGTCGTAATCGAAAGCGTGTAGAGGTTGTCCTAATTCGTGAAGCACATAGTTTGTAGCATCTACAACATTGTTAATAGGTGCTACCCCAATTACTTTTAAAAATTGTTGAACGTGGTCTGGAGAAGCCCCTATTTTCACTCCATCAATCCCCACCAATGCGTATTTGGTTGCTAATTCTGTTGCATCAACTTTTGACTTAAGAGAATCAAACCCACTATTGAAATCGATATCAGCACTTTCAGGAATTATGACTTTTTCTAAACCTTTTTCTGAAACTTCATTAACAGTTCCGTGAATTAATCCTGCCCTCAAATCTCTTGCTACCCCGTAGTGTCCCATAGCATCATTGCGATTTGGTGTAAGCCCAATTTCTAGAACTTCATCTGTGCCTATATTAAATGCATCGCAAACTAAAGAACCCGCTTTCAGATTGGCATTTAATTCCATGATTTCTCCAGTATCCTCTCCTAATCCCACTTCATCAGGACCACAAAGCATTCCATTGCTTACTTCGCCTCTAATTTTCCCTTTTTTAATCTTAAGACGTTCACCAATAGTTGGATGAATCCATGTTCCAGGTTTTGCTACTATAACATTTAGTCCTTTTGCTGCATTGGGTGCTCCACAAACTATGTCTAATGTTTCGTCGCCAACATCAACCTTGCAAATTCTGAGGCGATCAGCATTTGGATGTTGTTTGCAATCAATAATTTTTCCGACGACTAATCCCTTCAATCCTCCTGGAATGTCTTCAACAGTTTCAACGCCTTCAATTTCTAGACCAGTTGCAGTTAAAACAGCAGCTGCATCAGTAGCTGAAACACTTGTAGGTAAGAATTCTTTAATCTTTCTGTACGATACCTTCATGGTCAAACTTAAAGTTGGTCAAAGTTACTAACTTTGCGCCCCCGATTCGGGATGTAGCTCAGTTGGTAGAGTACGCGTCTGGGGGACGTGTGGTCGCTGGTTCAAGTCCAGTCATCCCGACAGTTAAAGGAGGAGTCAGCGCTCCTCTTTTTTTTTATATTTTTGTATCAGTTATTTTTCGCAAATGATTTTTCGGCCATCATTCATAAAAACTGATTCATGCAAGAGGTTTGCTCTTATACTATGCCTCAGTTTAATTGCAGTGAGTTTTTTGAATAAGAACGTGCTTTCGGATTATTGCACTGACACTGCAGTTAATTTTGTTGAATTAATGGAAAACGGAGGAGAGGAGCAAGAATCTGAAAGAGAAGAGGTCAAGGAAGAAATTGACGATTACACAAGCACATTAATTTACGCTGTTTTGAGATCAAAGGTTGAAATTGAATACGCACCTGACTTCGATACTATATGGAATAATAGATATAATGAAGTGCTAACACCTCCCCCTGATAAACTATAATCATGAGTTTTTCATGGGGGGGCTCAATTAAAAACTTTTCCCCACTTTTTTAATTGCTTGTATGTGCAAGCAAACCAAAATAATAATATGAAATCAAATAATAAGTTTGGATTATTAAGTAATCTAAAAAATGATATTCCTGCAAGTATTGTAGTGTTTCTAGTTGCAGTACCTCTTTGTTTAGGTATTGCGCTGGGTTCTTTTGGATCGATAGAGGATACAGAACTTGCTAATGCGATGCTCAAAAATAATTTTATGGCTGGTATTATCGCCGGAATTATTGGAGGAATAGTAGTAGCTGCCATTAGTGGTTCTCCATTAGGTGTAAGTGGTCCTGCAGCTGGCTTAATGACAATCGTAGCAGCTCAAATTTATACTCTAAAGACATACGAGGTTTTCCTTTTGGCTGTTGTACTAGCGGGATTAATCCAAATTCTTCTTGGCTTTTTAAAAGCAGGTAAAATAGGGATGTATTTTCCTTCTTCTGTAATCAGAGGAATGTTAGCTGGAATTGGGATAGTAATAATTAAAAAACAAATACCATATGCATTAGGCTCCTATGATAAATCTTTCTCTGGTTGGTTTGAGAATATTAGTTGGCCTGTAATAACCATTACACTTGTGTCTCTAGTTATTCTTCTAATCTGGGAAACCCCATTTATGAAAAGGATAAAATTGTTTACTATTATCCAAGGTCCACTAGTTGCTGTATTATCTTCAATAGGTTTAGGTCGTTATTTTTATGATGAATTACAACCAAAATTTAAAGAAGTTGAACAGGTTTCGGATACAATAGTATCAACGGTCCAAACAATAGATTTGGATACACTCAAATTAGTGAATGTAAAAGTTCTTGATTCTTTAGGTGATATCGGTAGCCTATTCACATTTCCCGACTTTTCATTAGTAAACTTTTCAAATTCTGACGTTTACATTGCTGCAATCACAATTGCTATTGTTGCAAGTCTTGAAACACTTTTATGTGTTGAGGCTACTGATAAAATCGATCCTTACAAAAGGATAACTCCAACAAATAGAGAATTAATTGCACAAGGTGCAGGAAATATGTTTTCAGGATTTATAGGAGGTCTGCCGATAACACAGGTTATAGTTAGAAGTTCAGCAAACATTCAATCCGGTGGTAAAACCAAAATGTCAGCAATTCTTCATGGTATCCTATTATTTATATGTGTTGTTTTTATCCCAAACTTTTTAAATATGATACCACTTGGCTGCCTTGCTGCAATTCTCTTTGTGGTTGGATATAAGTTAGCTAAGCCAGCTTTATTTATTGAAATGTACAGTAAAGGATGGAAAAATTTTGCGCCATATATTCTAACAATATTTGTGATTGTTCAATTTGACTTGTTATTGGGGATTGGAGCTGGTTTAGTTTTATCTCTGTTGTTGTTGTTACTGAGCATAATGACGAACTCATATACAAAGTCAGAGGAAAATGGAACTATAAAAATTATTTTATCCGAAAATCTTACTTTTTTAAATAGAGCAAACATTAAAGAAGCATTAGATGAAATATCTGATGATGATGACGTTATCATAGATTGTAGTAAAACGAAAACCATGCACATAGATGTTCGAGACATTATAAATGATTTTCAAAACAATTCATCAGAAAGATCAGGATCTGTAAAAGTTCATGGACTTTGAATTCGAAAGAGATTGGAATAAGCTTATGAAGCTGCTGATGGATAGGTTTGGCGAACAACCAGACCTTACCTCAGCTATCTTTTCGGTTGGCCTTCAAGAAGCTGGCTTTGGTTCAAGATCATTTAAAAAGGACGATAAGGTAAACTTGATGCATGTGGGCGTATGCACTCTTTTAGAACCTCTAGGTTATTATAAGAGCGTTGGTCATGATGATGATGGATGGCCTCATTTTGAAAGAGTATCAGAATTACCTAACCTTAAACCTGAAGATCAGGAATTAATGATGAGAAGACAATTGATAGATTATTTCTCTTCTTGGATTAAAAACGAGGGATAAAAAACCCCGACCGCTAGGTCGGGTTTTTTCTTTATCTAATATGTATTTACTCTACAATTACTGTCTCAGAAGTAGTCTCCATTTCTTCAATCTTGATTAGACCAGTTCCACAAAGAGTGTTTTGGTCTAGAGGATTATTGCAATCTCCGTCTCCTTTAATTACTTCTATATCTAAAACTGCAAATCCAGCTTGACCTCCTACGTATTGATCTGAAAAATTGAAGCTAACGAAACCTTCATCAGAAGTTACTTGAGTAGTATCAAAACGAGGCTCACCAACAAAATCTTGATCTAGAGATCCAAGTGCGTACAATCTTACATCAGCTGCATCCACAGGGATTTCTTCACCGACATTATTGATTCTAACAACTGTTACATTTGCTATAGTTTCTTCAATTTCGAAACAGCCAGATGCTAAAAATGCAATTATTGTAAGAGTGAGTACAGGAAAAAAGCGGTTCATTACGGGTAGGGTTATAACTTTGGAGTTCTAAATTCTGAGATTCAAATATCATGAAAAAATCTTTCATACGTAACATTTTCCTTCAAATCAGTGCAATTTTTTGCTGTTTTTTCTTCATTTCATCAACTGATTGTAATGAGACAGGTCCCGCTAGAGTGGCTATTCACACTGACTTTGGAGACATGGTGATAGAGCTCTCAGACTCAACTCCAGGACACAGAGATAATTTTTTAAAACTCGCAGCTGAAGGATTTTACACAGACCTACTATTTCACAGAGTAATTGATGGATTTATGATTCAAGGTGGAGACCCTGAAAGTAAAAATGCAGAACCAGGAACTAGACTAGGGTCAGGAGGTCCTGGATATAAAATTGATGCTGAAATCAGAGCAGACCATCTTCATTTTAAAGGGGCTCTTGCTGCTGCACGTCAAGGCGATATGGCAAACCCAGCTAGAATGTCATCAGGCAGTCAATTCTACATAGTTCACGGTAAGAAGTGGGATGAGGGAACACTTGATAAAATTGAGGAAGGAACCCAAATGCAAATCGGAGAGTTTGAGTATTCAGATTCAGCTAGGGCAGTATACATGAATCAAGGTGGAACTCCATTCTTAGATATGAAATACACAGTTTTCGGTCAAATAGTTGATGGCCTTGATATTATTGATTCAATTGCTTCAGTTAAAACACTTCAAGGTGATAGACCAGAGAAGGATGTGAAATTCAGTGTTTCTATAATTCAGTAATATGAAAACAGAGTTAGAGGCATTACTAGTTGATATTGATCAAAGGAGTTTTGACTCTGCTGATGCTGTGGAGGCTTTCAGAATTGAGTACCTGGGTAGACAAGGAAAGATGAAGGACCTAATGGCACAGTTTAGAGAAGTTGCTCCTGAGCACAAACGCGAACTAGGTCCACTTCTTAATAAGGTTAAGTCAGCTATTGAAGATAAAGTAGTTTCAGAAAAAGCTTCCTTCAACAAAAAAGCTGCAGCAGTTTTAAGTGGAATTGATTCTACAAGACCTGCTGGCGGTTTCCCACACGGAACTCATCACCCACTTCAAGTAGTGAGGAGAGAGATTTTGGATATCTTCTCAAACATGGGATTTGGGGTTGTGGAAGGACCTGAGATAGAGGACGATTGGCATGTATTTAGTGGATTGAACTTCCCCCCTGAACACCCAGCAAGGGATATGCAGGACACATTCTTTGTCGAAAGAGATCCTGACTTACTTCTAAGAACTCATACTAGCTCTGTCCAGGTGAGGGAGATGGAACGCCGTCAGCCACCGATGAGAATTGTCATGCCAGGCAGAGTGTTTAGGAATGAAGCTATTTCAGCAAGAGCACATTGCATGTTCCATCAGATTGAAGGCTTGTACATTGATGAAAATGTAAGTTTTGCTGATCTTAAGCAGACTCTTTTGCACTTTGCTCAAAGGTTTTTTGGCCCTGAGACAAAAATTAGATTGCGCCCTT
>Ga0160422_10000019_pt1 | contig 74999 bp, 65 predicted proteins | sample Fk160mmetaG_FD_108192 | JGI IMG/M metagenome (GOLD analysis project Ga0160422, IMG submission 108192) | Marine microbial communities from the Central Pacific Ocean - Fk160115 60m metaG | ecosystem: Environmental > Aquatic > Marine > Oceanic > Photic zone | place: The Central Pacific Ocean... | reverse complement strand
TGTTACCGTAGATGGTGGTAAGAACTGGTAGCATAATCCAATAAACTACGTATATTACTCCTTTACTGAGATAAATATTAGTATAAGGAAGTTAATATGAGTAGACCTAAACCAACAGTTGTTTTAGAAAACATTAATAGAAAAACTTACAAGTCCGAACAGGTACTTGATGCGGAAGCCATTTGGGCAGTATTTTATAAGGATAAACCTTTTAATTTAAAAAGCTCTAACACACTGACAAACTATCCAGGACCTAAATATAAAAAAGTGTCATTTTCAAACCCAGGTCATGCTTTTAATCTAGCAAACAAATTAAATGAATTGTTTGATGTCAAAGATTTCACAGTAGTCAAGCTCACGTCCGGCGAAACAGTCAAGGAAGAATAATGAACTGGAAAGAAACCTATACCAAGGTATTCTTGAAACAGGCCGGTATTGCAATAAGCGAAAGTTCCCTTGCAGAATATATGCCAGTATGGTGGCAGAATACCAGAGAAAAAGACAGTGGTGGTTTGCGTCTTACTGAAGCGGGTATGTTATTCTTAATGGAAAAATTAGAACTTGCAACATATGATATTCCTTTTCCACCAGATTTTAAAATTACAACACAGGTTGTAATATTTTTGGACAAGTTTATTGACTGTCCATACTTCCTAACAAACAAAGGATTGACTGTAACGAATGAAAAGAAGGCACTCGAACTGCATCTTTTCAGTGGCGATGTTCGTAAATATGGTTTGGCTAAAGCATTAAAACGGACAGATGAATCAGTAAACCCTTGATTTTATTGGATTCTTTTTTGGTAAAATAATACATTTTCCGGTTGACCTTTTGAGTAATAGGTGCTATTATATATACATACTTAGAAATAAAGTATGGCACTGAAAAACTAAACAAAGGAGTACAAAGTGGAAAACATCGCAGTAAGACAAGTTAGCCCAAACAATGCAAAGAAAAGCATCCTAAGGGCATTCAATAAACAAAGACCAATCTTTATATGGGGACCTCCAGGTATTGGTAAGTCCGACATTGTTTCACAGATTAGTGAAGACATTGACGCATATATGATTGACGTTCGTTTGTCATTATGGGAACCAACAGATATTAAAGGTGTTCCTTATTATGCGGCAAACGATAACACAATGAAATGGGCACCTCCGGCAGAATTGCCAGATGCTAAAATGGCTAAGAAGTACAAGAAGATTGTATTGTTCTTAGATGAAATGAATTCAGCCGCTCCGGCAGTACAGGCCGCGGCATATCAACTTATCCTTAACAGGAAGGTTGGTACATATAAATTACCTGACAATGTTTTGATTGTTGCCGCTGGTAACAGAGAAGCAGATAAAGGTGTAACTTACAGAATGCCTGCTCCGTTGGCAAACAGATTTGTACACTTAGAATTGAAAGTGGACTTTGATGATTGGTTTAGCTGGGCAGTTAAGAATAGCATCCATGAGGATGTAGTAGGTTACTTGACTTTTGCAAAGAAAGACTTGTATGACTTTGATCCTAAGAGTCCAAGTAGATCTTTTGCAACACCTCGTTCATGGTCATTTGTTTCCGAGCTTTTGGAAGATGATGACGATGAAGCAACCACAACAGATCTTGTTAGTGGTTCAGTCGGCGAAGGACTTGCCGTTAAATTTATGGCACACAGAAAAGTGTCAGCTCAATTACCTAATCCATCTGATGTATTGGCTGGTAAGGTTAAAACTTTAGATACAAAAGAAATCAGTGCCATGTATTCCTTAACTGTATCTTTATGTTACGAGCTGAAGGAAGCCAGTGATAAGAGCGATAAGAAGTTTGATGACAAAGTCAATAACTTTTTACGTTTTGCGATGGACAACTTTGATACTGAACTAGTTGTTATGGGTATCAAGTTAGCTCTTACACAATATCAACTTCCAATCGACCCAGATGAGGTTGAGTGCTTTGATGAGTTCCATGAAAAATATGGCAAATATATTAAAGCCGCACAGGAGAAGTAATCCAATATTTTGGAATACTAGGGGGAAAATTTCGGTTTTCCCCCACTCTTTTTGGTTGACAAACTCAATTAAATATCATATAATAGTATTATAACAATTAGGAAAAGATGGCACAAATGACAACTAATATATCAACAAAAGAACAAGAAGTATTAGACAGATGGGAAGAGATTAAAAATGCCCCAGAAGTTGAAATTACAGACGAACTAAGAGCAGAAGTTTTAGATAAAATTATCGTAGCAAGGGTAGGACTATTACTTAGACATCCTTTCTTTGGTAACATGGCTACAAGGCTTGTTATTAAAGAAGCAACAGATTGGTGTCCTACTGCCGCAACAGATGGTAGACACTTGTTTTATAGTGTTCCATTCTTTGCAAAGATGTCTAACAAAGAAGTTGAATTTGTAATTGCACATGAGATACTTCATTGTGTATATGACCATATGACAAGACGTGAAGATAGAGATGCTATGCTTCATAACATTGCCGCAGACTATATCGTAAACAATACACTTGTAAGAGACGGCATAGGTGAAAAACCTGCAGATATTCCTATATACCAAGACTTTAAATATGAAGGTTGGACTTCAGAAGCAGTATATGATGAGCTTTACAAGAAAGCTGACAAAGAAGAATTAAAACAATTAGGTAAACTACTTGACGAACACATTGATTGGGAAAAAGGTGATGGTCAAAGCAAGTCTGGTAGTAAAGATGGCAAAGGTAGTAAGCCGTCTTATAGCAAAGAAGAACTTTCTAAGATTAGAGATGAAATAAAAGAGAACATGATGTCTGCGGCACAGGCCGCTGGTGCAGGTAAGACTCCTAAAGAAATTGAAAGAATGATTAAGAATCTTACTGAACCAAAGATGAATTGGAGAGAAATACTTAGACAACAAATACAAAGTACAATCAGAAATGATTACAGTTTTGCTCGTCCTAGCAGAAGAGGTTGGCACACTGGTGCAATCCTTCCTGGTATGCAGTTTGACGAAACTATTGATATTTGTATTGCAATTGATATGTCAGGTTCAATTGGTAACGAACAAGCTGAAGACTTCTTAGGTGAAGTACAAGGTATCATGCAAGAGTACAAAGACTATAACATTAAATTATGGTGCTTTGATACAGCCGTTTACAATGAACAAGATTTTACTGCCGACAACGGAAGTGAACTGAGTGAATACAAAGTTACTGGTGGCGGTGGTACAGACTTTAATGCCAACTGGGAATACATGAAAGAAAATGATATACTTCCTAAAAGGTTCATAATGTTTACAGATGGTTATCCTTGGGATAGCTGGGGTGATGATAATTACTGTGATACAGTATTTGTAATTCATTCACATCATGACAAGAACTTACAGGCACCATTTGGTATCACTTGTCATTATGACGAGAAGAAGAGGGCTTAATGGATCAATTTCCATATTGGGACTACACGGCACTCTTGATTGTTTCTTTAATAATCATTAACGTATTGGTATTTTAATATGAAACCAAATGCACTAAACTTTTTTGGACTTCGTGAGGTCAAGTATCAGGCACCACATTTTGAATATATTGAAATAGAACAACAATACAATCTAGAAGATTCAATGAGAAAATGGATTGAAGGAAATCTTAAAGGCAGATATCACATAGGCAAAACAATGGTATTGGATTCCAAAAACCAATATAAGAACCAAATGAGAATTGGTTTTGAAAATGAAAGAGAGCTTTCATATTTCATGTTAGCCTGTCCACATTTGAAGTATTAATAAGTATTAAGTAGGTATATAATTATACTATTATAATAGGAGACATAAATGTCAGATGAAAACAAAACTGCACAGGCTCCAGTAACTGAGCCGGCACAACCGACTATGGCCGCACCGACGGGTGATGCAAAGACGGGACAAGCACCGCAGGCAACTGAACTAACAGTTCAAGACCTTGGTGTTATAAAAACTATTATTGAAGTTGCACAAAGTCGTGGGGCTTTCAAAGCCAACGAACTTGAAGCAGTAGGTAAGACTTTTAATAAGTTAGATACCTTTTTAACTTCAATTCAAAACCAACAAGTAGCAAAGCAACCTGACGCACCTGCGCCAGCAACTGCTCCTACTGAAGGAGACAAAGCAAATGGCTAATATGAAGCACATAGGAAGAATGAAAGAGACAGGAAGAAAAGTTGCTGTCGTTTTCAGAACAATACCAGGTGATCCACATAGTGCATTGGTTGTTCAAACTGAAAATATCAAAGATGCTGATCATGACAAATTAATGACATTGATCGAAAGCAACACTGGACAGACAGCTGACGAACTTGCTGATGCGATGCAAAGAACACCACTAGGTGATGGTAGCATGATGTTAAACTCATTCCATCTTACTGGTAAACTAACTAAAGTATCTACAAGTGATGTTGAAATGACACCAGACACCGCATCCACAATAAGTTTAGACGAGCTTAACAAAATGATCGCTGAACAAAAAGGAGTAGGTGTAGCTGATTTGGCAGTTGGAGGAAGTTCAGTTGACACAATAGCTACTGCTGAAACTGTTCCATCAGGTGAAGCAAGTGCAACTGTAGAAGCGGCAAAAGAACAACCGCTTACAGATAAGCAACTTGCAAACAATATGAGAGCAGATGCTGATAGACTGTTTAAAGAAGCAACTGAATTGCGAAAGCAGGCCGAGGATTTAGACCCAAGTAAAAGTGGGAAATCCAGTGGCAAGGCGTAAAACAAAAGGCCTTCCACCAGAAGTTGTAAACAAATGGCCCGATGTATTCGGGGACGTTGATGTTCGAGCAATACCGCTAGAGTACTTACACTCTTTAAGGGTGCGTTTTAATAACGGTAAACAATGGGACATAGCAGTAGACGTTAATAAGAACCCTGCTAAACAACTAGAAAAAACACTCAGAGAGCTGTTTCATACATATGATAGCAGTATCAAGCACGTGGACTTTAAACTAGACACTGATAGGGTCAAAAAAGACGTACAGAAGTCCACGAATCGCTTTCTAAAACGCCGCAAGTAAAATGCTTATTTGGTATAAATACATATAACAGATCCAGGAGATGTAATAAATGGCGTTAAAATTAAGAAGAGGAACAGACTCACAAAGAGCATTAATTACACCAGCAGATGGTGAATTGATCTATACTACAGACACCAAAAAGCTATTTGTTGGAGACGGAACTACACAGGGTGGTAATCCTGTTGATACAGCCGGCGCCGCATTAGGGTCAAATCTTTCACTTAACAATTTTGATTTAGTTGGTACAGGTAACATCAACACAACTGGAAATATCACAGTAACAGGTAATATTACTGCTGATGGAAACTTAACTTTAGGCGGTAATTTAACAGTAGGTGACGCCAGCTCTGATACATTAAATTTAACTGCAAAAGTAGAATCACACATTTTACCAGATGTTGATAGTGCAAGAAATGTTGGATCTGCAACATTAAGATGGAACCAAGGTTACTTTGGATCTTTACACATTACAGATACAATTGATGCTGGAAGTGTAAATGCAAATATAATTGGTGATGATTCAACTGTAATAGTAAACAAGGCAACTGGAGCCATTAATGCTTCAGGTACATTCAAAGGTGATGTTAAGGCAACTGATAATACAAGTTTCTTTAATGCAACATCAAAAGAAATCAATGCAGGTGCGGCAACATTTACTGGAGCAGTTGCGGCTCCAAGTATAACTGCTGGAAGTATAACAGGAAACTTCAAAGGTACGATAGCAGGTGATGATTCAACAATATTAGTTGATGCTGTCAACAGTACTGTAAGATTAGACAACGGATTAATTAGTATCAACAGTGATACACTATCAGCACTACAGGCTGACTTCTTTATATCAAGCAAGACAGCTGGTGTACCAACCACGATGACAATCAATGATAACTCAGCAGGTGGTAGTGCTTTAAAAATATTTGGTAAGACAAACAGTTCTTTTGATCCATTAACTGCATTAGTATTCAGAGGATTCAAAGATAATTTAGTAACACCAAATGCAATGGTGGCTGGTCAATACATTGGTAAGTTAAGTTTCCAAGGTTATGACACAGGCACAACTAACATTGTTGAGTCAGGTGGTATTGCTTGGAGAGTAGATCCAAATAACTCACCAATTGGCACAGACACAATGAAAGGTAAAATGGAGGTTGTAACCCAAGCAGGTTCAAACTCATCACCAGATCTAAAATACTTAACATTTGATTCACAAGGTAGATTAGGTGTAAACAAACAAACTGCAACTGCCGTGCTAGACGTTGACGGAGATGCAATATTCTCAAGTACAGTAAAATTTGCTAACCTAACAGAAGTGCAAAGAGACGCATTAAGTTCAGTAAGTGCTGGTATGGTTATCTACAACACAACCTCAAACAAACTTCAAGTACGTACTGGTGTTAGCTGGGTAGACTTACACTAATTAAATTCAGGATAACTTATATTTAAATTGTCACGTATGCTTTGACGCATATCAATAGCACAATAATCATCACCATACAAAATTAAATCATCAGGTACCAAACTTTTAAATTTGTTCCATTTGATTTTAAGTTGATCTGGACCTTGATTCCAATGCAACATTTCACTTGACCATACATTGGTAGTCCATAAAACTTTGTTGCCTTCCTGTGCTTTGATAATATTAAAAAGGTTTGTGGGTTCGTTTACAATATCTATTTTGTAATAATTGTGTTCAAGGTTTACATACCTATCCCATAGTTTTTTAAATGCTTCAGCACCACCAAAGTCTTGTAATTCTTGTTGCCAAAATGGCTCGTAATTGCCTCTATACGTTGAGGCAAAGTTATACTTTAGATCATGTTCCAACAGCCACAGGTGTAAATCGACCCCATTCCACGTTTCTATAAGGTCTCTTTTATATAATAAACTTGCATCGCACCAATCAAAGTAATGTATTTTTGTGTTATCATTGAATCCATTTGTGTTTAATATAGACAAAGGTTTGAATCCAGCGGCCACACTAAACAAATGATCAATGTTTTCTGTGCGTTTACCTTCGCCAGATAAAGTTTCTGTATTAAAAGCATAAACACGATCCTTTTCTATCTTTTCCTGTTGGTCTAATTTACGTAACCAAGCCTTTTGATTATAATTTAATTCTTCAACTTGCCAATAATCTTTTTGTATCCAGCTCTTTGAAAGAATGTCTGATTTGTTATATGGATAAAGAAATACTTTACAAGCCCTCATGTCATTTGTTAGATTATCAATTTTGATATTTGACCTTAAAGCAATATCAATCCAATTACTACCGTCTGATGTTTTTGCCCAATGTTTTTCTCCTTCAGCAGTATCAATCCAAGCAGGTGTATATTCAGCATGAATCTTTTCTTCACTTAATTTAAAATTTTGTAACTTAGGCATTCTGTCTCTAAATATTCCTAGTTCATCAAAAGGAGGTTTGCCAAGTTGCTCCCAAACTTTTAGATTAACAAAAAGATACTGCCTATGCAAACCAGGATATGCTCCTTTGGTTGCATAATGATTTTGTCCTTTTTTGTCCATGATGTGTCCACAAACAAAGAAGTTAGGATTTTCTTTTGCATATTTTAAACTTTGTTCTACTAGATTAGGACCCCTATAAAGCAACAATCCTTGTGCGGCCACTATACAATATTCATGTCCTTTTGCAAGACTGTTTTCGAGAATGTTTTCAACCTTGTGCCAACTGCCAACGTAATCTGCAACTTTCATTTTCATCATTCTATTGATGTAAAAGTAAGTCATTTCTAAACAACGTTTACTTACAAATTCATTTTTTATATCTCTTGAAATATTAAGTATGCCTATGCCTACTTGATTATTTGATTTATGATCCTCATAGTATCTATCGTGTGTTAAACTGTTCCAGTCTTTCATTAACCGCCTCCGAACCCTGTCCAGTTCCAAGGATCTTTGAACTTGTCGTCAACAGATTTGTGTGGCTTACAAGTACATCTAATGAACAAGCCAGCTAATATTCCTACTAAAAACCAAGTTAACATTTTATCCCCTATTAGTATAATAACTTTGTCTTAACACATAAAACATATCACGTAATCTTCTACCAACTTCACCATGTATTATCATGTGTATCCTTGGTACATCACTTTTGTTCCATACTGCATGAACGTTGCTGATGTCCATTAAAAACGCACCGCCTTTATCTTGGAAAGGCACGACTCCATGATCCTTAAAAATAAATTCACAGTCATCAGGATTGTTTAAGGCTATGTTGCATACACTTAATCTTTTTTCTTTTGCATCTCTATCTTGATGAGGCAAAATATATCCTCCTGGTTCCAGCAACATAAATCTTACTCTATTGAGATACTCCATAGGCCATACATCTTTTAAAAAAGTTTTCACAGTAGGACACTTGTCTGCTACCCATGTCCAATCTAATTGTTTAATTACTTTGTCTCTATCACCATAACTGTCTAATGTTTGAGTATCATCATCTAATCCATGTATTGTTAAGCTCTTCCAACCATAGCCATAATCGTCTCTATGATCATGAAAAGACTCTAATAAACTTTCTGCTTCGTTGTGCATTTTAGCCCAGGGTTGATTGTCCAGTGCTGATAGTTTAAAGAAAGGCCAGTGCGATTCTTCAACTAACCACATTGGGTCAAATACATCTTGGTATAAAAAATTTACGTCTTTTTTGTGTTCTTTCCAGAATGTTTCCAGGGTTTTTGTATGTTCTATATCCATTAAACTACCTTATAATTCAGTTAAATATACTTATCATGTATTTGGATATAGAAGATATAGATACGATTACAGTAGATTTTACTGCTCATTGTAATGCTATGTGTGGTAACTGTTCAAGAAATTTAGGTGGAGTAGAAGTAAATCCACGTATGCCTCTTGAACATATGAGTCCTGCAACATTCAAAAATCTGTTCAGTGAGAATGTTTTAAGAAACATCAATCAGATTGTATTCAATGGATCATATGGAGATCCTTTGGTAAGTCCACACTTGTTTGAATGTTTGGATTATTTAAAAAACTACAAAAAACCTATTATCCATATACATACCAATGGTGGTATGAGACAGCCTAAATACTTTGATGAACTAGCAAATAAATTAAAAGACTTTCCATTTCCAACTCATGTAGTTTTTAGCATAGACGGTTTAGAAGATACAAATCATCTTTACAGAAGAAATGTTAAATGGAATAAGGTAATGGAAAACGCCCAAGCATTTTTAGACGCAGGTGGATTAGGAAGATGGCGTATGTTGGTGTTTGAACACAATGCACATCAATTAGAACAAGCAGAAGAATTAAGTAAAAAAATGGGATTTGCAAAATTTGATATAAATGGTGGACATACTTTTACTGCTATGAATAGTATGGTTAATAAAGCAATAGAAAAATTTAAAGCCAACAAACGGGAACAAGCTCGTACAATAAAATACGATACAAGCAAACTAGATAATTTAAAACGTTTACAAGATTTGAAACAAAAACATGGCAGTTTGGCTGATGGATTCAAGAAATCATGTATAACTTGTAAATGGCAAAAGAAAAGAAAAATACAAGTTAGCCATGTTGGTGAAGTATTTCCTTGTTGCTATATGCTATCTGACAGATATCCAAGAGAAGTAGAAAGCCCTTATGCACAAGAAGTATCAAAAGTAGATTGGCTTAATGTAAATGATATGCCTTTGGAAGTTATATTAGACAGTCCTTTCTTTGCACAAGATCTGCCTGAAAGTTGGTCTAGTGAAAATAGGTTTAAAATTTGTGAGGTAACTTGCGGTGAGGTGTAAGTATTTAGATCATCAAGTAATGATACGCCCTGATGGCGAGTTTCGTTTGTGTTGCATTAGTAATGAAAAGACAAACAAAGAAAACATAAAACAAATGACTCCAGAACAATGGTTAACAAGTGAAACACCTACAAAAGCACGTGAGCAACTTGCTAACAATGAATGGCCAGATGCTTGTAAAAAATGTCAGCTGATGGAAGAAGCTGGTAGACCAAGTATGCGTCAAAGACCAAGAGAATATGGTCCTGGTATAAGTCATTTGGATATAAGGTTTGGAAACCAATGTAATTTACGTTGTACCATGTGTTACCCAGGTAGTTCTAGTAGTTTGTACGAAGAACACAAAGAACTAAAGGCAAAAGGCGAAAGCCCATGGGGTTGGTTTGACTATGGCTTATACAACTGGTATACAGATGAGCAGGGAGAAACATTAGCACGTAATCCTAATTTAAGAGAAGTATATCTTACAGGTGGTGAACCTATGATGGTGAAAGGACTAAACAAGTTTCTTGCAAAACTAGATCCATCAGTTGAAGTAAGATTTAACACTAATGGTACATTGTTTAATCCGAAAGTTTTTAATGAACTTAAAAGATTCGAACGTGTGAACATGAACTTTAGCATTGATGGTATAGGCAGAACAAATGATTACATACGTTGGGGTAGTAATTGGGACGTTGTAGAATACAACCTTAATAAATTTAGAGAGGTAGCTGATGTAAGTTTAGGTCCTACTGTGCAAATAATGAATGTTTTAGAATATGATGACTATGTTGAATATGCACAGGCAAACCAATTAGAAATATTTGATAACTTGCTAATGACTCCAGATTGTCTACACATAAAAAATGCACCACAGGCAATGAAAGATAATATTGCACATTTTGATTACTGGATGAATCACCCTACAAGTATTGAAAAGCAGGAAGAATTTAAAAAGTGGATAGGTGTGTTAGATAAAAATAGAGGTTGTAGCATCAAGGAATACTTACCAGAAGTGGCAGGATACTATGGAATTAATTAAAAAGAATATAGAAAAGAAAAGAGAAGTTTACAAGTTAGATGATAGATATCGTAAGGTTTGGTATATCCATGATGAGTTTGCTTTAGAAGAACACATATCTATTTTAGACAAAGTGATACCAGGATATGTATTAGATTATGGCACAACAAAAAATAGTATGTTCATAGATTATCATATAGTACCTGGCACGCCGGCAAACAAAGTGCCACACACACCAAAATTTTTTAAAAGGATATACACTTTTTGTAATGAAACATTAGATCAAACTTTGCCATATGCACACTATGATTGGGTGTTAAGCAATATACTTTTAGATGGAGATAACACTTATCTTGTAGATTGGGATAACGTAGGAATATATTCACCACAGGAAATTCAAACAAAAATGGAAAGCGATCTACGATCAGCTTTTGGAGAAAAATACGATGAAATGCTTCGCACCATGGCATAGTATTTTGGTACGTTTTAATGGTGACATAGTACCTGATGGTGTGTACTTAAAACGTTACGGAAACGTGCTAGAATCGTCTTTAAATGACCTTTTAAACAGCTATACAGCGTCATACACACGTGATTCAATAAGAGCGGGCCACTTACCGCCCGAGTGTCAACAATGTGCTTTAAAAGAGCTCTCTGTGGGTCATAGCAGGAGATTATTTTTCAAAGATATTTTGAATCCAATGCTAGAAAATACCAATTATGATTACTCCAAAAACTTCACAGATATCTACTTTTTGGAATTCAATATGAGCAATATCTGTAACCTAAAGTGTAGAATGTGCGATGGAATAAATTCAAGTGCTTGGGTAAAAGATGATCTTAAATTAGCACAAAACGGTAACCCCTATGGACGTAGAATAGATGATCCAGAATTCGGATACACCAATAAAAGCGATGAAATAGTTGCTAGACTGTTTGAGGATCCAACACCATTCATGAACTTGAGATATCTTAGCATCAAAGGTGGCGAACCTTACATGGAACCTGCAAATAAGTTGATACTTAAAAAATTTATTGATTTAGGAATAGCAAAGAACATAACTATAGACTGGACTACTAATGGCACAATAGTAGATGAAGAAGTCGCTCAATTGGCCAAACAATACAAGGAAACAAAATGGACTGTGAGTTTGGAAGGCACAGATGGTTTATATGAATACATTCGAGGCGGAAAAAATTTTACATTTGAACAACTAAATGAAAATTTAAAACAATATGATTTTGATAGAATAATTATTGCTGTGACTGTGATGGCTTACAACATAGCACACCTTGATAAAATACATTGGTGGTTTGAAGAAAACAAAAAAGACAACTGGGAAATATATTTCAACAATGTGGTTACAGCCCCTCCTTATTTGAATCCAAGAGTTTTGCCTAACGAGATATTAGATAAGATTGATTTTAAATTACCTAAGATAAATTATACACAATCTGAACAAGCACCTAAGTATATTGATGCTTTTATAAACTACACAAATGATTTAGATAAAATTAGAAACACAAAAGTACTAGATCATTGTCCAGAACTTACTCCCCTGTTTGGATAGGATCCAAAGCGATATAATGTAGATTAATATCACGAGGTGAATCTATTACCCACTTCACATATTTTCCTGCTTCGAGCAAACTTATCTTGTGTCTATTATCATCTTTATTTTTTTGACTTTGACTGTTTAGTTGACCAAAAGCAATATTACTGATCCGTATTTTACTGTCACCCCAGCATACATTTTTTGCTAACCTTTTGCTTCTTCCGTCAAGCAAAGTTTTATTTTCGACGTAATTTTTAGGACTGTAACCATCACCCCAGTAAGAACTTGTACTGCTTATGTTAATTATGTGTCCGCTATCAAACTTTTCGTATACAGCATCTAACATCTCAACTTGTTCTCCGTTAGGACCGTATTGGCTGTTAACAAATACATCATATGACTTGGCATAATTTGCTACCTTTTCATAATCTGTAAGATCCCAACCATTCCATCTTCCTATAAATTCTACAAAATTATGATTGTATGCTTCGTATATACCTTTGCATAGTCCTTCATAGTTTGGATTACCTGTAACTAATATTTTCATTAATCTTTACCTTCTTTAGAGATATCATCAATACGTTTAGTAGTTGTGTCTTTACTAAATGATGCGGCAATAAAACTTGCGGCCGCTAACATTGGAATGGTATAAACCATCTTATCTGTGAGATATGCTACCAAGTATGTTGGCACTAAAACTATAACTGCCTGAATTAATCCAATTTTATACTTTTTCATTTTCTTTCCTTATGTATATGTCGCTTAAACAACTGCATCTTTCTTTGCCACAAAGTATTTTTTCCTTTGGCAGTTTGTATCTTTCTAAGTTTCCTATTGCTCCGCCAAACTGACAGTCAGCCCTATACATATTTCCCCACATATCTATATTGACTCCGTGTAATCCTGCCCAACAGTTCCAACCACTAAACTTGTTTTTATCTTGCAATATTAAATCATTAGCATTTACAACTTCATCATTTAACATCATAGCACCCCTATGTAATTCTTCATCATTTACTTTACGTGAAAAAGGCCAATCTTTAATTAATTGTTTTTGTGCTTCTGTGTATGTCATAACTTCATTTGTGATGTTTTCAGAACTTGTTTTGTCAACTATAACCTTAGGAACTATACTAGCTCTTGCAGTTGAGCTATAAATTTTTTCAGCAAGTGCAAAAATTTCTTCGAAGTCACAAGGCAATAACATCATGTTTATCACAGTTTCTATTTTGCTTTCATTTATAATTTTTATGAAATGTTCAGGATTTGCGTATGCTTTATGATAACTTAACATCATACCATCTGTGTAAGGAGCAATCTTTTTAAAATACTCAGGACTTTGACTGCCATTACTTATAAAGGTAAACTTGTGACCTTCTTCTTTAACAAGTTCTGCAAGATCAATAAAGTGTTTCCAATAAGTAGGTTCTCCTCCACTTAATCTATAACAAATTTTTTTATCTTTTAAATTAAAGTTTTGCACAAATCTTTTTACAGTTGACCATTGAGGTTGTCCTGTACTTCCATTATGTAATATGTCTGGACAGTATTCACATCTATAATTACACTTGTTAGACAATGTCCAACTGACTAGGAACCAATTATTTTTTGCAGGATCTTTGTATGTTAGTTTCATGGGTTCCTAACCTCTATTCTTGAAATGTGTGTTCCTTCTAACCAACTTTCAATTATGTATTTTACACAATTTGATATTGATTCTTCTTTTATCAAAGTACCATTTTTTTCGTGGGTACTATATAAATTTTCAACCCATTTTTTAAAAGGCCCCGTTGCTAGGTTTAGCTCAGATAAATTTGATTTAGTGATGTTAGGGCTTATTACACTAACTTTGCACTTCCAATGATTCTTGTTTATCTCTACACTCTGTTCGTCCATATACTTTTTATCTATGTAATACTGTTCTGTTGCAAACTTGCTAGGATCTTCTGCACTAGCAATTTGACTGCTAATATTTACACACAGTTTGGCCTTGTCCTTGTTTGTCTTACACCAAGCCATAAACAATGCGTTTTGATCTACAGGAATATATGCGTTGTTGATCAGTATGTCTGCTGTTGCTATCAGCTCAAGATTGTCTAGCACATCTTGACCATTTTTCTTATCAAGTCCTATTATCTCGTAATCATCAACAAACCACCACAGACCCTCCATTATAGCTTTTCCTATTACACTTTCACTGCCTGTTACAATTATTTTTCTCATATAAACTGTCCTAGTTCAGGAAACGTTTTTCTAAAATCTGTCCCACGTCTTTCATCTGTTACTTTTAAATATTCTTGTAAAGCTGGTAACTTGTGACTCCAGTCTTCTTGCATCATGTATTTTAACAAACCATGCCAACGTTGTGCTCCATACGGATGTTGATTAAATTCTAAATTAAATTTTTGTCTATCTATAAAAGTTTCTACTTTTTCCTTAATCCAATCTTTAGCTGATTTAGGTAAAACTTGTACGTTCAAGTATGATGGCAAATAGACTAAATGTGTTCCTATTATTCCTCCGCCGAACATTGAAGGATTGATTTTACTAAATCCTTGATCCATTTTCCATTCAGCTAGTTCATCTATGTACCCTGCATTTAATAATTGTACTGCACAGGCAATATTGATAACTGTGTTGTCCTTTGTATTTTGATCAAGTCTTTTTAAGTTGGTTTCAACGTCCGACCACTTGCTTGGATAACGTATATATTCATTACGTGTTCCGTAAGCATCTATGCTAAAATTAAATCTAATTTCTTTGAAATGATCCCATAACTGAAATAATTTGTCTGGTAATTCTAAACCATTTGAATTATATCTTAAATTACAGTCTTTTGCATATCCTTCCGCAACCATAAATTCTAATATTGCATAGTGTTCAGGTATCAATAATGGTTCACCACCTGCAAAGTATAGTTCCTGTATGTGCTTTGCTTGACTTTTCATCGAATCTATAAAAGATCCTTTCTTGTACCAAGTATAATCATATTGATCGTCCCAGCCTTGATCTGCAATTAAATCTTTGTTTTTATACTGTGGATATTGTAGTTTCCATTCTTTGATCCAACTTGAACTATCATGTGGACTACACATTACACATTTAAGTTGACATAAGTTACCTAAACGAAGATCAAAGTAAGGAATATTTACAGGTGCAGTACCATCATCTTGTGTACTTGCAATAAGTTTGTTAAAGTCTAAACGTTGTTTCCATTCTTCAGTTTCCCATTGGCGTTTACTTGTTATACCTTTTGCTTCTTCATTAAAACATTTTACGCAACTGCTTGGCACTTCGCCATTTAACATTTGCAGTCTTGTTCTTCTCATGTGTTCACTGTTCCACACTTCTTCTATTGTATGGTCACGCAAATTCATTGCTATACCATCTTTCTTAACAAGTCCTGCTGTCTTTTCATCTTCTTTACCTGCACCACTGGCATTGGCAGTACAACACACTCTAACATCTCCATTAGGTCTTGTAGCTAAATGTATCCAAGGCAAAGGGCAAAAAGTTTTAGTCATCTTTCCTTCCTATTAACATATATCTTGTATACTTAGGTAATTCAAGTTCCATCTTTTCAGAAACTTTTAATTTACTTTTTCTTTCAAAATCTGCAAGACTTTTCATACAATTCACGTGTTCTTCTAGTTCGAAATAATTGTTGCTTTGTAAAACAATCTGTGCATCACCTGGCACTTTATCTAACCACTTGTTATATTGTTCCTGTGTTATGTGTTCACAACTTGTATTAATTACAAAATAAGGATTAGTTTTGTATTCATATTCACACATATCTGCTGTAACAGATTCAAATTTACCTTCCATCTCATAACGTTTATTCATTGTTGATGCAATTTCTTTACATTTAGGATCTATGTCTATGCTAGTAATATGTTTTATTCCAAGTTCACTATTGAATATCATACAAGCCAACAATCCATTCCAACCTCCGTGTATGATACATTCTGCGTTTCTAATTGCTTTGTGTTTCTCAAGTTGTTCTATTAACCACAACTTGCTTTTGATTTGCCCTCCCCAAAAAGTTTCAAGTGTGCGATCTCTATCATCACTGTTGCGGATTGCATCCATCCAAAATTTTATGTCATTAATATCAATTTTCATTTATGTAACTTTCTAGATCTTCTGGTGTCCCAATACCTTGCATTGAAACAACATCAAATGCACACACATTTGCACCTTCCTTAATAGTGTAATTATACACAGGGCAAGTGTAAAATTCATTGTTGACCCTATCATTAGCTTCAATCATTTGATCTATGTTCCTAAACATTTGTTTTGCATCACGCCAATAATAATATCCTACTGTTGCTCTGTCTGATATTGCTTTCTTTTCTGCAACCTCTACAACTTTGTCTGCAACTGTTTTTGCATAACTCCATTTAGGATTTTTATCCGGACACGTAAAGGTTGCTATAAGTCCATCTATACCATTGTCTATAATTATTCTAACCTTGTTGCTATCCCATGCAACACTTTGATCACAGTTGCTAACAAACACACTATCTCCTTCAGCGAATAGTTCTTTGGCTTTGTAAAGTGTACAAGCAGTACCTTCTGTAAGTTGGTCCAGTTCTATGACTGTTGCATTAGAATATAAATCTTTAATTTTGTCAGTGATGTTATGATCCTTACGCACTATAAAAATACGTTCATCAAAGTCAATACCTATCTGTTGTTCAGCATATTGAAACATTGGTATACCTTTTACAGGAACCAAAGGCTTGGGTATATCATATCCTTTTTCTTTGAACCTGTTTCCATCACCTGCCATAGGCATTATTAACTTAATACTCATTCAACAACCCCTTTAAATGTTCTACATTTTTAACTTGCTTTACAGTAGCCGTGGTTGAAGTTGCCGCTTGTATTCCTAGTGGACTATCTTCAAATATTACTGTTTGCATTGGCGATACTCCGTAATGATACATGGCATTGTAATACATATCAACTTCTGGTTTAGGTTTGTGTTCTGTTGCTGTACACACAGGCTCAAACATATCTAACTTTTGTATTGCTAAACTTTTATCTACAAATTTACGAGTAGCATTTGAACAAACTGCAAGTCTATATTTTTTGCTTAATCTAACAAATATATCTTTTAGTTCTTGATCAAACTTAACATATTTGCTAATATCATTCATTGTATATTCTTGTTTAAGATCCATTAATAGTGTTTCGTCAAACTGATATCCTTTTGCTTTCAAATAATCAATCTTAACAAAGGTAGGCATTCCTTCTACTTCTTCGTCAGTATAACGTATTGCGTTATTCACTTTCATACAAGCCTTTCTAAAAGCCTGTTGATGCAGTTCCTTGCAATCTGCAAGTGTGCCATCGTAATCAAGTATTAGTAAGTTAACAGTTTCCATTTTATTTCATCTCTTAAAAAAATATTTTCTCCTGCATCACCAGTAAGTATGGCTTGCCAAACGTGTGTATTCTTTACTCTATCTCCTAATTCCATAATCCAAGGATTGTTAATTATCGATTGTATTGATGTAATAGGATCATCTGCCCATACAACTAAATTTTTAAACATATCATATGGTCCTGCATAATACCAATCTTCGGCTCTAAAAATGTTGTCATCAAAACTTATTTCAGGACAATGTATTTTGCCTTTTTGAAACTCTGGCAACTGACCTTTGCCCGCCGCATCAGATCTTCCTAACCAAACATAATCGTATTTTTCTGCGTTCTTTAAATTAAATCCAGCTATGCTTCTAAATGCTTTTGCCCTGCTAATATATTGTCCACAAGGAAAGTTTTCAACATTGAAAGATGTATCATAATCTTCAACTTCAATAAACCTAGGATTGTATATGCTATACTCTTCCATGATAACTTCCCTGTAATTTTTTACTATCTCAAAATCAGGCGGATAAAACTTTGAGGTTTCTGGCCTTGTACCAAAACGATACTTTTCATTCGCTTTGGTCCATCTACCAAGCTGTGTCCAACTGTGTATATACGTATGCACCTTGTACTTCTCACACAACTGTTGATAAATTTCATCTTGTCTAAACGTTTCTGCTACCAATCTAGCTTCACCGCCAATTATGTATGCAAGTGTTTTCTTTTTCATTTTTTAAGTTTCTTTATTAACAGTGGTAAGTAAACACCTACGGCAACTATACCCCAAAAGATTCCTAATGCTGTTGCATATAATTTCCAATTAGAAAAATCTAACAGTATTCCTAAACTGACACCACCTATCCATACGTAATCAAGTGTTGCGTGAAACTTTTTCCACTTCGCACCATACGTTGCAATTAGATGATCTCTTTTGTTAGCAAACCAAGGGTGTACATGACGCATTATTACAAATCCTTCATTCAACACCATCACTGTAAATCCTATCCAAAATATCATTTTACGTCCTTTCTACGAATTGTTCATTTAATTTGTCAAAACTGCCACATTGTTTTGAACATTCTTTCAAGCCTGTTGTATTCCAACAACCAGCTATAAGGTCAAAGTAGCCACTTGCAAATATATCTTTCATAGTAGTATTATTTAAGTTAGGCCAAACCTTAATTTTGTTCATGTAATCTATTCTATTCTCATGTGTATGCGGATAAAACTGCTGATCTAACCAACAACAAGGAGTTACACTACCTAAAGCACTTACATACAGCATACTATCCTTCACTGCTTTGCATTTTATTGTAGGTAGCTGTTCAGCAGATGCTTTTTTAACCTTGCCCATCATCTTTTTACTTAATTCTGTTGGATATAATGTATCTATTGTTTGTCCTTGTTCATTAAGAACATCAAACTTACCATCTTTAAAACGTGTTGTGTGTTTTATAGTGAAACTTTCCATACCTAATCTTTGCGATAAAGTTCTACACTCTTCAACTTGATGTTCATTGTGTTGGAACACTAGCATATCCCATCTTGCTTTTCCACCAGCATCAACAAAAGTCATTACATTGTCAATTATTTTTTTCCAATCAGTGTTTATTCTATACTTGGCATGAGTATCTGCTAGTCCATCTATTGCAAAAACAGTTTGTACTCGTAGTTTTGCAATTTTTTGCCACCACTCTTTAGTTCTACCACTTCCGTTTGTGTGCATTTGTAAAGTCATGGTAGGATTTGCTTCTCTCAAATATTCGTATATAGGCAAAGTATCTTTTGCGACAATAGGATCACCTAAGTTACCACATATTGCAAGATGATTAAGTTGTTTTATAAAGTCTATTGGAAACCATTCCATAAATTTGTCTATGCTTATTTCATCTAACCCCATAAAAGGATTCAAAGGACCTCCATTGATACGTCTTGCACACATAGGACACTTTGCTTGACACCTACTTGTGACTTCTAAATGTATTGCTTTGATATCTTCTATTTTATACATGGGTACTTTCTTAAATTTTCTAAAAACTTATGTGCGTTTAGTTTCCAAACAATCTGTTCTGTGTTTCTATAATTTATTTCCTTTACTTTACTAAATTCACCTTGCTTTTCTAACAAAGGAAAGTATATTTTATTTACTAACCTCTGTGAACCTGCTTCTTCGTTGTTGCTGGTTACATACATATCTGAATCTACACCACACCACTCTATACAAGTCGGAACAAAATATTGACTTGTTAAATTTTGATGTTCAACTATGTATCTTCTACCAGTTCCTAATCCTTTTCCGTCACGCACTCCATCCAACACACAGGTTCTTGCAAGTATTCTATATCCATTCATTTCAGGAAATGTATGTGCAACAACACTACCAATAGCTTTTTCATGTTTGTACAATATCCACGCATTCCATTTGTCTTCATTTTTAAAACAATCAATCATAGATTTTTGATTTGCATTGTTCCTATGACCCCTTCTTTCTGCTTCCTGATAAAATTCTTCTAGATCCAAAGTTTCATTCCATTCAACCATTTTATACATTGACTCTCTCCTTTGGTATCTTGCTATCAGCACTACTTACACAGGTCGGAGTAACGCACGGCATTGGTGCTTTAAACAGCTCAAATCCGTCGTCTAACGTGCCTAAAGGCTCATCATGGCAACTATATGCACGTTTAACTTCACCGCCTGGTTCTCGTATTATACAACTTTGATAACCTGCCCAACAGTTCCAATCTTTAAATTTATTGAAGCCATAAGCATTTAATCTTTCTGCTTGATCAATCCAATACTCTATTCCATTATCATCTTGCAAGATGATTTGCGGTGTGGTTTGTTGATTGTCCTGTTGCAATATGTTTTTTTGCTCTTCCGTATAACCGCCCACGACAAAACTAGCAGTAGGATCAGACTGAGGCTTGAGTGTAACGTGAAGCCCCCTATCACCAAAACGTTTACTTCGTTCATAATATTCCTCCCAGTGTTCAGGCACCATTACCTGATTGATTGTTACAAGGACATCGTTGTCCTGTAAATATAAAAGTTTATCACCAAATTCTTTTTCATCGGCAAATTCTGCATGAAAACTTGCAGTGATGCTTCTTCTATCTAGATAATGTGTTGCATCAAGCCAGCGTTTCCACCAACGCTTACCCGGACTACAATTACTTGTCATGTGTATGCTTAGATATTCACTTTCAAAGTCCTCATAGTGATTAACTAGATCTATAAATTTTTTGTATGTAGTTGGTTCGCCTCCACTAAAACTAAAATGAAACTGGTCAAATCCATTTGCTTTTGCTTGACGTTTTATTTCATCTATTGTTCTTGTGTAAACTTCAAAGGGTCTATGATCAAGTGTTTTACTTCTTGCATAGGGCCAACAATAACTACAATCATAATTACAAAAACGTCCAAGGATCCAGCTTACATTAAACAACTTCTTGTTTAACATATTAGTATGTCCTAGTTTCTGAATCCTTTTAAATGGTATCATTCATTTCATCCATATGAAAACGTTGACGTAACCAGTCAAAGTCATTTATTAGCCGAAGGTCAACCCCATCAGAAAGGCCAAACTCCATACCAGCATTAGCACCTCGAATCGCAAATTCACAAAATCTTCCATTAGCTTTAGTGGTCCATATTTTAAGTCTTTCATTTGTTTCTCCTTCTTCTTGTCTGTTAATTGTTTTGCTACTTAATTTTGCACATTCTCTAAATGCACTTTTCCAAGTGCTAAATTCATCTGTGTTAAAACAAGTAACGTTACTCACGTCTGGCATAGCCTTGAACCTATCTGATATTGAAGTAGTCATATCACTGCTGTTTACATCTACGTTCATGGTTAGTCGTCTTGGTAGGAGTTTTACGCCACCATAACCATAGACTAAATCGTTGATAGGATTTCGGCTACGCCACACATGGACACAATCTAAATCATATTCGTTCACAACATGATCCAAATTGAATTCGGGTAACAAGTCAGCATCACCATCTATGACCCAAAACATTTTTGTTGAGCATTTCTTTGCGGCAGTGATGTGAGCTTGATGAATACCTTTGACGCCGTGTACCCTTTTTATTCTAGGGAAACGTTTAGATAGCTTTTCGTATCTTTCCTCTGCGTCAGGTTCGTTATAACTTATGAAACATATATCATACATAAGGTTCCAATTCTTTAGCAAGTTGTTGATGTATGAATCTATCAGGATGACAGTTGTCTGGAAACTGTTTGTGTTCCTGCATGGTGTTTATTGTGCGTTCATAATCGTCAACTATTTTTTTAAATTCTGTTTCCTTTTGCTCTATAGGTAAATGTTTTTGTAAAAATTTTGTTGCACTAGCATCTGCAAGATCTGGTCTTGCTCTGCGTAATAAATTAACAGTTGGCCAACTGCTCATTAATGGTATCTCATGTCCTAGTAATTTAGACATCCAATCTTTGTGGATATATTTTATGAAAGTGTAGTCGTCAATAGCAGGACATTTTCCCCAACCTTCAATTATTATCCAAGGAATGTTTGTTTCGTTGTATATTTTTTGAGCTCCATCAAAGATTATTTTTAACAATCTATCATTTAAATCTTTTATACTTGTTGCTTGTTTTACAGCTTCATCTCTTTGCACGTAATATTTTTCTAAGTCTTTTAAACCTGCTTCTGGAGGCCAACGTGGTGGAGTCAAATCTCGTATAGGCTCAGTCAGCATGAGTATTATAACATCAGGGCTGTAAAATACAGGACTGGTAAATGGTGGAGCAAGTCCTAGTGCTTCTTCAACTTTGAATATTGCCTCAATATTAGTTCCACCGCCTATGCTATAATTTACTGTTGCATGACCTTTTTGATCTAATTCATAACCAAACCCTGGCCACACTACATTGAAAGGTTTTGCATGAGGTTCTTTTAAATATTCTTCTTTGTTGTATGGTTTAAATATATCTGGATGGTCATTGTTTGCCACAGCTGGTCCAGGAATCACTGTCCCCCATTCGCCCAGACTATTACTGTCGCCGCATATTAATATTCTACTCATCTAGTATTTCCGTAATGTATTACTTTAAATGTTTTTGATTGGAAGTTTCTCCATGGATCAACAATGATGCTGTCGTCATTTAATTTACAATACAATTCTTCATGTGCCAATAGCACCACCGCACTATAAGGGCCTTTGTCTGGAAACACATGAGGATCAACTTTCATACAGTCATATCCTAATTCTTTACAATAATGACCAACCAGTAAACTGTAACTACCATCTACATATGGCACTCCTGGTTTGTATGCAACACCATTTAACATGATTGGTAAATCATTCTCTTCAGCTAATTTTACAAGATACATAGCTAAATTTTTTGCTTGTACTTCTCTTGCATTCATGATTGCATCAAATATATCATACTTGAGATCTAATTTTTGTGCCATCCAACGTAATGCAATATTGTCCCTTGGGTGACAAGCACCTCCATCGCCCATTCCTGCTGTCATGTAACGTTTGCTTATTATTCTTTGTTTGCTTGACGCAAGTGCTTCTGTCACTACATCAACATCAATGTTGCCTTGTTTTTCAGCAACGTCTTGTATCATGTTTACAAATCCTATCTTCATGCTTATGAATGTGTTGTAAAATATTTTAATACACTCGCACTCGTCCCAAGTACCTACCTCATACCTAGGGTGATTTTCCATCACTGTTGCATAAAAGTCAATTAATTGTTTTGCATCACCTGTCTTGGTTCCGTCTTCAGTGCCTACCATTACCATCTCAGGGTTGACCATATCCCATGCCACTGTACCCATAGCAATGAGATAAGGATTATAAATGAATCTTGCATTTTTTATTAATGGTACAAATTCACGTCTAGTCGTTCCAGGTAAAACTGTTGATATTAAAACTAATAATTGTTTATTATTCATATGCCTGTCGGCTTCACGCAATACATCAATTACTATATCATAAGAAAAATCTTTTGGCTCTAAATGTGCGGTAGGTTGACGACCATCATAGTCAGGGTGGTGTGGTGTTGGTACAGCAACAAAGACAATGTCTCTATCCTGTACAGCTTCTCTGATTGTTTGTTTTACTGCAACAAGGTCACTTTTTACATTTACTACATCATAACCTGTTACATCATGATTTTTTTGTGCAACTGCTTCTGCACAAGGTAAACCTAGTTTACCTAGTCCTAAAAAACTAATCTTCACACTAATCTCCTACCATTAAATGCGTATATAAATATAGTAGTATTTATGGAAAATTAAACACTATGGAACACATTCACGGCTTTCTAACACAGAACCAATATGTAGTAGAACCTACATTTACTCTTACGACTGTTAATTTACGTGAAGCATTTGTCCTAAACCAAATACCTAGTGACGATATCACAGTGATGTGTGTGCTTATTTCATATCCAAAACAATGGACGACAACCACTGATATATTCCAATATATTAAACCAAAAGCTCGTAAAAAATTACGTAAGAATAAAAAAACTTTTTTTGTGTTTGATGCAAGTACAGAAGGATTCAGCACAATACACCAAGAACCATATTATGATATGCTGTACCACAATGCAAAAATATATGGAGTTGATCCTGAAAGAATTTTCTTTTTCAGCAGTAATATGAAAGATGTTGAAAACCTAACAAGATACAATATGGTACATAGAATAGAAAAAAGTATTAATGTTTTTCCATACTTAAATTTTGAACCTATGATACTTGGGGTACAAGGACAAGTTGAAATATCCACAATTCCTTTAAATGATAAAAACTTTCCTTATGCTGATGTAATTCATAAAAGATTTAACACCAGTGTAGAACAAACAAAAAAATTATACAGAGATGAAAAGTTTGGTAAAATATTTTTAAGCCTAAGCAGAGTTAATAGGCCTCACAGAACTTTAAGTGCATATGATATTTTTAACAGTGAATATTTCAAAGACGGACTTGTAAGCCACGATCAAATTACAGACAACCTTAATTTTTACTCAAATAATTTGCCTAAGAACAGTGGTATTACAGAAAAGCATCTTGGTAAATTTAAAAAAGCATTACCACTTACAGTTGACACAGAAGATTTTAAAACTAATCATGCACTTGGATTGCACAGCAATTTGCATGATTCAACTTTATTTCAAATAGTAAACGAAACGTTTGTAGAAGATTACTTAGGTACTAGTTTGTTCTGGAGTGAAAAGACTTTTAGAAGTATGTACCATATGCAACCTTTTGTGATATGGGGACAGCCAGGAGCAAATCAAAAACTAAATGATTATGGTTATCGCACTTACAAGGATTGGTTTAATTTAAGTTTTGATGACATAAAAGACAACACAAAAAGATGGAGAGCATTATGGACACAATGCCAAGGCATAATTGATAATATAAGGAAGATGCCTTTAGATAGACAAATCAATTGGAAATTTCAAAATTCAGATGTCCTTAAACACAATTTTGAAGTTATGTTAAAAGGTAAGTACAAGAAAAAACAATTCAAACAAGCAGTATGTTTAATGAGAAAGTTAGCAGATGAAAAAAGTATTAATACATAATCAGCCCAAACGATTGTTTACATTTGGTTGTAGCTTCACAGGATACAACTGGGGCACATGGGCAAACGTACTTGCGAAAGAATTAGAGCCAATTGAATTTTACAACTTTGGCAGAGCAGGTGCAGGTAATTATTACATATTCAATTCACTAATGCAGGCAGATGCCATGTATAATTTTACACATGAAGATCTAGTTATGGTACAATGGACTAATGTAAGCAGAGAAGATAGATACACAGATGAATGGCTTACGCCTGGAAACATATATTCACAAACAACATATGATTTAGAATTTGTACGCAAATACTTTACAGAGTATGGTGCATCTTTGCGTGACTATGCTTTTATAAAGGCGGCTCATGAAATGCTAAAACATAAAACACAATGGCACTTTTTACAAATGTTGGATATTACAGCATTTAAAGATCAATGGGATCTGGAGACTAAGAAAGAAGATATTGAACTTAATAAGTTACACGCATTGTATCATGAAACATTAGAGAATCTAATACCCAGCTTCTATGATGTTTTATACAGCAATCAACTTAAGAAAAAATTTAAACAAGATTCTAAATTAATAAACAGATATTTCAAAGATGGACATCCTAATCCTTTTGAACATTATGCTTACCTGAAAGAAGTTTTTAAACATGACTGGAAAGATACTACTGATGCCGCAGTAAGTGAAGCATTTGATAAATGGAAGAAACTACTGCAAGACGCGGCAAGGCCATATGAAATAAGACAAGAATTCTTCAATGTATACAAGATGAATGAACGTTGGATGAAAATGTTTTTTTACGAAACTAAAATTGTAGCACCATCTCAACCGGACAATAGATTAACTTTAGTTTAAATTACATCTACTAATTCAGGAAATGTTTCAACAAAATCTCTATTCCTAATTTTATCATAATAAAAAGTTTTTGCTTTGAATAGCTTATAAGCATTTTCATCAAACTTGCTATTGTCTATGTAACGCAAAACACCTTTAAGTTGATGTGAAAATTTGCCAGGATTGTCGTTCATGTAATCTTCAATCTTGCTTTTGGCTGTGTTTTTAAGTTGTTGTGGCATGGCACTAACACTATAATAATTAGGATCAACAATGTTATACAAACTGCCATTGTTTGTGTTGAATCCCCTTGCTGTGATGTATTTTAAAAAATCTGTTAGAGTGCATAAATTAAAAATGCTTACAACTGTGTTAAAACTTATCTTAACGTGTGGACATTTTTCTTTAATTGTTTGCAAATTGCTTTCAACTTTGTCCCAGTCAGTTCCTTCACGTATGTATTCTGCACGTGATCCCCAACTGTCTAAACTTGCACTTACAGTAACATTTTCAAACTTGTTCCATAAATCTATTATGCTTTTGTTTTTGTATTTTAATCTACTTACGTTTGAATTGTATTCTAATGTAACTTTTGTGTTGCCTGTCTCAATTAAATGTTCTAATATTTCATAATGCTTGTCAGTCATTAATGGCTCACCACCTGCAAAATAAAAAACTTTTATGTTTTTAAAGTGAGGTTTAAACTGATTGTATAAACTATCGTTGCTGTCACCTCCTGCAAATATGTACACAGGTTTGTTGTCTCCATGTTGATTATCTTCAACTGCCCAATTACTGCTGTATGTTGCACTACAAGTTCTGCATTTAAAATTACAAATATTGCTCCAACGCACATCAAAGTATCGTAGATCCATGGTGTCTAAGCTACCATCAGTATTTGTTTTATCCACAATATGAAAGTCTTCTTTGAATCTTTTGTTGTTACTGATGCGTGAACTGTTGTTGCCTGCTTCTTCGTGTTTCCAGCACTGATGACATACACTAGGCTTTTCACCATTCATTAATTGTTTTCTTAATGTTTTGTATTCATGGCTGTTCCATATATCTTCTATGCTTCTGTTGTGTGTATTACCTAGAGGTTGTTTATAATCACCTATGCAACAAGGCAAAACATTTCCGTCGGCATTGACGTACATATGAATCCATGGTAAAATACAAATTGTTTTGCTCATTACTTGTCCATAAGTTGAAACACGTTATAACCCCAAAGTTTATGTGCACCTACTCCAGGGTGTGGTATGTGGTCGTGACAATCATGTAAAAATTTATTTGATGCTTCAATCAAATCTAATTGTTCATTAAAGTATTTAGGAGTATTTTCTATTCCTGAATATGTTTTTAAATGGTTATTAAGCCACCCTGCAACATAAAAGTCTGGGCTATTTACTTTGTGTCCATTTATTCTTGCACTAAATTCAATCCATGTTTCTTCTAAAATTTTAAAATTATAATCCTTTTTATTTTGTAATGTGCAAAAGTTTTTCCAAGCAGTTGTTTTTACATTTTTAAATTTTAATAATGTTGTTTTAAGTTGTGTAAACATTATATCTTCATTTTCTACACACCATTCCTTCACTGTCATTCCTTTTACATAATCTTGATCGTATAGTTTTGCAAGTGGATGTTTTTGTTCCTGCAAGTCATTTACAATAATTTCTTCACGAGATGGTTCTGTCATCTGTATCAGCAAATACACAGTATCATACAAAGGACTCACAGTTTCTAAAATCCTTTCAACTGCTCCAAAAATAGTTGCATTGTTGTTACCTGGAACTGCATACTGATAATAATCTGTATCTAGTAATGTTGCAGTTGTGGGACCCCAACAATATTTTATTTGTGTTTCTAAATCATACTTTTGTAGGTTAGATGACACAAGGTTTAATAGTGCTTCGCCATAAGTCCAACTTTCTCCTAGAACAACTGTGCATTCTTTTCTTTTACGTTTGATCCAAAACTCTGTATTTTGCACGTTTTGATTAATGTGTGGCGGTTTGATGTTGTTGTGATTTATTATGATCTTTTTACAATCAATAAACATTCCGTCATTATGACTGTGATGAGGTTTGAAACTATACCATTTTGGAACAATCATTGTAAAATCCTTTCAGTTCAGGAAACGTACCTGGTAAACTACAATTCCTACGTTTATCAAATTCAGTGAACCAATTATAAAAGTCTTTGTGTGCTTGTTCTAACTTCAATGGCTCATAATGTGTTGATGCCATGTAAACAACAACACGCCTAAATTTTTCTACTTCCAATGAACTAAATTTTGTCCTGTCAGCGTCATCTTGATGTGCCTGCATAAATTGTAAATGTTTATACATGAATGGCATAAACTTTTCCTTTGGCAGTATGTTCATGTCATATATAGTTGGTTCCTTTAAATGAGGTGTATCAAATCTTATGCGTTGCCATTGGGTGCTGTTATTATCACTGTTGTACTTGCGTCTCCATTCAAGTATTTTTTCCAATAGCAAATGAAAACTTGTAACACTAAAGATATTAAATGTAATCATAAACGTTACTGGCCAACCTGTATTGCTTAGATAATAATCAAGGTTCTTTTCCCACAAAGCAATATCCAAACCTGTTCTGGCATATTCAGCCTTAGGTCCCCATGTATCAATACTAGTGTACAATTTAAAACTGCGAATCTTACCATCTTTCTTCAAATTCTTAACAGTATCAGTTAATTTTTGTACCAATTTGGGCTTAACACCCATGTTGCTGTTTACTTCTATTTGTAAGTGTGGCTTGGGATCTTTGTCTAATCTATCAAACAGTTCCCATAAACTTTTGTGCATCAAAGGTTCACCACCAGTGATACGTAAAATATTTAAAGTTTTGCTTACTTCTGGCCACCATTCCCACCATGCATCTACGTAAGGATTTTCTTCTTCCTTTGCATATACCTTGAACCAATCAATGTCCTGTCTATGAACAGTAGACTTTGCATAAGGTCCATGTTGTTTTATTTCATTCCAATATCTACTTGATGCTTTAGGGTGACAATATCCACATTTGAAATTGCATTCGTTACTGAAACTTATTTCTATGTATTCTGGATTGACATTGAAGTCCGCGGCTTTTGTTTTTATTTCTTCTAATCTTTCTTCTGTGTAAATGCTTGTTGTTTTAATGTGTCTATCACTTACAAAGTCTTTACCCATAGATTCAATGTTCCAACAATAGCTACAACCATCTGGCTTATGACCGTCAAGCATCATCTTACGTTGTGCTTTCTTTTCTATTGTGTTGTGCAACGCACTTGGATTATTTTTAAGTTCTTCTAAAGGTATTTTATGCGGAGCAGGGTGATAACAACTATGCGTTTCGCCTGTTGCAAGATAAATTGTTGTGTGATGCCATTTGGCCAAACAGAATGTTTTCGAAGTTTGATCTTCGATAAAAGGCATCAACTGTTTAATTTTACCTAATTCACTCATTAAAACTTTCTACCAAGCACCCTTTCGGTGTTGATGTAAACTGTTTTGAAAAATTCACTTTGTTTTGCATCAAGAGGTTGTTTGCTAATAGGTAATTCTAGCTCTTGTAATTTCTGTCCAAGATGCGTAATACGTTCTATAGCTGGCGATTCTTTAAAACATTTTTCTTCCCATAGTTGGTTTAGTATTGTAAAGTCTCTGGTCTGACTGTGATCCCAATCTGTTCCTAAAACTTTATAGCAACCTTCTCTTGCTCCAAGTATTGCATATTCACCATTAACAACGTCCATGCCAACATTCATCCATATCAATAGTCTATGATAATTTTGCCACCATGTTTCGTTTGCAACGTCTTGAACTTTTGTTCCTCTGTTTAAGCTCATCTTTACACCTTCTCTAAATCCTGCTCTCCAGGCTTGGTGCGGTGTTGCATTAATAATACTTTCACTAAAGTTGTCATTCATTTGGTAGTAATTATCGAAGTAACAAAATTCTATTTGCGTATCATCACTGCCATCTGTATTTTCATGCGTTTTCATATTTTTAACAAAATCTTTGGTCCACATTTTCAAACTGCCGTTACCATATTTTAGTCCATTGATGTTGATTTTGCCACACCAACTAAATTGATAATCATCATCAACTCCCATTTCATCTAAGTCTAAAACAACATTTAGAAAATTAGGATCAATAATAGTGTCACCATCTACTGTAACAAAATGTTTAGTTTCTGACAATTCAGCACAGGCTTTATGTGCCGCATCAGATCCTTCTACACCATGCACTCTTTTAGCCCACGGACATTTAGATACAAGGTCAACATAATTTTTTTCACAGTTAGGCTCATCATAACTTAAAAATATAATATCTTGCTCTGCTATGTTTAGTTTCATTCTATCACCTCATACGCATACTTTTCAAACTTTTTAATCGTATACACTCCAATAGGATCGTTATTAAATTCAAACTTTTCGCTGAAAGGAACAACAATGTACTTACCGTCTATCAATTTATCAAATGTAAATTTAATTGTTTTATACAAAATATTAGGATCGTCCTTCTTGGTACAACTAAAACTAAACCTACTGTTGCCCAAACTTATTTTTTGTGCAAGTATATTTTCGTACAACTCTCCTCCTACTGTAACTTTCCAACAGGTATCTTTTACATTTTTTGTAATTGTTATATCTGCATTATCTTGTTTGCTTGTTGGCACTTCATAAATCATATCATCAACAAAATAACTATCAATGTCATGATTTGCTCTTTGTCTTAGCTCATATGTTTTTGCTCTTTTAATATAATGCACATAATAAAATTGCATACTGTCTCTGCCCTCTAAAATAGGTTTTACATCTTCTTCAGCAACTGGTATGTAAGACCCTTGGGTTGGTTTTTCATTGGGCAAAGACAGTAGCTCCCCTGTGTCTGGATTAAACACAGCGAATCTCTCATTCTTTAATGTTATCGAAAGTTTCATATTTTCAGATACCTTTCGTATTTTTTAATTTTATTATCATCTAAAAACTCTTTTTCCGTGTAATGAAATATTCCTGATTGTAAATGGTTGCCTATTTTAAGTTCTAAGTTGTCTGTCAAGTAAGCACCTACTCTACTGCGCCATGTTGCACTGGCATTCTTCCAACCTTGTATGTGTGTTTTCATATGGGTGAAAGTAGGAAATTTAACTCTGCTGTTAGTAATCCTATCTTCACAATCTAATATTTTTGTTACAATGGCTGTGCTTGTATCAACACTTAAAAACTTTTGATATTGTTCCTTTGCATATTTGCCATAGAACATTTCCCAGTTGTTCATTACAATTTCTAACATTGTGTAAAATTCTTTTGCAAACGCACATTTTTTAAAGTAATGAAATCCTGCATATATGTTTGGCAAGTTGTTTGCTTTGTATGTTTTTCTATAATAGTTGTCAACTACTGTATCTCCGCGATATGTTTGCACGTTACTTACATAAAACACTTCATAGTTCTCTAAAAATTTCCACCAACTGTCTAAATTTTGTAGTACAAGCATATCTGTATCCAACACAATAGTTTGATCATATGGACTTGCATGATACAATTTCCATCTGTTGTCTACTTTCCAATCTTTGCTTTGTGCATCATCGGACCAAGGTATAGGTTTTATGACATCAAACAATTTTTCATACCTAGATGGCACTTTATCGTTGGTTATTAAACAAATCTTTGCTTCATTAGTAGCTTGTATACTCATTGCCAACGCACACGCCTGTTGTACGTAGTCATATTCGCTGTTTTGTGCTATTAATACAAATCCTTTAGTCATCTTTTTTCAATACAAATTTAATATTGCAGTACATACATACTGCTTCTCCACTTTTAAGTGTGTAATATACCTTAGGGTGATCATCATTCTCACCTGTACAGGAAATATGTTCCTCTGTTACGTAAACTATCTTATGCACCTATGCTCCCTTTTGGTATACATTTATACTCAACACTTTTCCAAGGACCGTCAGTTGGAATTTGTTCATGTTGCCATTGTGCTATGTGGCAATTATCTTGTGTGTTGAATTCTGCAACCATTTGATCTTGGCATCCTAACGAACTGCATACCTGCAACATTAAAGCCCAGATTATTTCCATTACATTTCTCCTTTATCTATGATTCTGTTCAAACTAAATTTGTTCATAACATGAACACTACTACCTTTGATACGCAAAGGTGTATATTCTCCCAGATGATTTTGTTTCTCTAACAAAAAGAAAAAATTATCATCTTCAAGATCCCATAAGATATCTCTATCTGCTGTATAATATTTTATTCCAGGCAACTTATGTGCAAAGTCACCCTTTTGATAACCATTCATGATGTGTATTGCTATACTAAACACATGATCATTTCTAAATATTCCTTTGTTTACTTGGAATATGCTGTTGTAATGATCCCAGTTTTCTTGTATATGCTGTGTGAGGTCAAAAAATATTTTGTTTTGTTCTGATTTTTTAAAATATATTACAGTGGCCCAATAAAAATCTACACTTGTATCACTTATCTTTTGAAATTCTTCTGTGTTACGGAAATTTGTAAGATCCTTTGCGTCTTTGTATATTAAGAAATCGTGTTCTTGTGCAAAACAATTTTTAAACAAATCATTTGCAATTACATAATCGCTGTCTAATAATAAAGTTTCATCATAAGGAGTAAGTTCATAGGCTTTTGTGCGTAAATCATTTTTAAATTGCAGGTGTTTGAACACTCCGCTACCGTCAAAATATTTTTTATTTGTAAATTCTGTTTTGTATGGTACTTCTATTACTTGATCAAAAACTTCATTGTAGTCTTTGTAAGTGTTTTGCAAATATTCAACACTATCAGTAACAATACTAGTTGGGATATCTAAATGTTTTCTTATTCTTTGTGCAGAAAAACGTGCTTGTTTTATATAATCAATCTGAGCATTGTTTCTAGCAAAGATTAATGCACCTTTATTTGTCTTCGTCATAGTCTACCAACCCAGAAACTTTTCTCTTAGTTCTAATTTTTTCATACTCTGCGTGATATTCATTTGAAGATTGAAAGTAGACATCCATGATGTCATCAAAGAACACATTGAGATCAGGTATTTTCACAGGAACATCATTATCGTCAATGATAGGGATATTAGTTGTGTCACCTTTTTCGCATAGCAATCCTACAAAAGATAACAATTCATTTGTTACAGAAAATTGTCCACCGTTAAAGTAATGAATTCTGTTTTCAAAATACTGTTCCTTTAGCACTCTCTTTTGGTTATTAAGAGTTACCATGTAATTTGAAAAATCTAATGCTTTTTGTAATCGTTCATCCATAGTAATAATCCAGTTGCTACTACTATTTAGATAAAAAAGTGATTGGTTACGTTAAGTTTGAACCAGCGTTTGTTTGGTAAGTTGGTGTTGGAACAGAAACATAAGAGCCAGTTGCTCTAAATTGAGTGACCGTACTTGTTAAAGTACCTTCAACATCTTCATCATAGTTTGGATTACCTGTGTTTGCGTCATTAAATTCAGCTCTTAATTGAACTTGATTGGTTCCAACTATTCTGCCTTTGAGTGTATAGTTGTTGGCCGCATACAAACCAGTACCATTTTTAACAAATAAGTCCTGAAAAGATGTAGTTAGATCATGAAATCCAACAGTTGTACCTGATCCTGATCCTGTTGCACTTGTTGAAGTGTAACCCATTTTCACTGTACCCATGTTTGAAAGCATGGTCATCCAGTCAAGTGTTTTAGCAGGCGGACTGTTTTTTGCAATATTTGCCGCTGTACGGATTTCTCCACCAGCATTAAAAAATTGTCTTCTATGATCTGCATCAGTAAATGTTACATCTATTAAGTGTGCTAATGTTCCATTCCAGTTTGATGTGTACTGAGCGGAAATGGCCGCTTCTGCTGTACCTTGTGATGAATGTATTTGAAACTTTTCATTCTCTAAGGTAGTAGTTAAATTTTCAAATTGTGCAACACCTTTTTTATTAATAGTATCACTATCTAACACAACATCTGATTGTGAAATAATAGCTATCTCAGTTGGTGTTACTCCTGTTTGGTGTACTCTGCCATTTGCAATATCTGTATAAAGGGTGGACATATCAGTTGCGTTTACTGTTGCACTCGCGGCAACCTGAGCAGAATTTAGAGTTTGACCGTAGCCATCGTCTCCTGACCCTGTTCCCATTATCGTTGCTACTCTTGATTGCAAGTTGTTGTACCTTGCCGCTGTGATAATATCACCTATTGCCATTTAATTACACCTTCAAAAATACTTCGACTAATTTTTCTTCTTCGTCTTCGTTTGTTTCAAGTGCAATACCAATCATTTTACCATCTTGGATAATTTGTGAACCCACACCGTCGATGTTTGAATAAATCGGATCGCCTTTGAATACTGGACCTGTGACTCTAACTGGAACTTTACCTTTAAGTGCTACTGCTTGACCTTCTGCCTCAGCATTCATTAAGTATGCTGGTTTGTCGGATATAACACCTGTTGGTATACCATCTAAATCACAAGCTATCATTTCGGCATCACCCATATCGCCATCTCTCATAGTAGGAATAGTCATAATTGTTCCTACTGGATGTTCTTGGTCAGTTGTATATTTCTCTGCCAAGTCAGCGTATTGTGCCTGTGTAGCTGTACCTGTGAATAAGTTTGCTACCAAGTTACCTGATCCGTCTCTAACTGCAACCGTGTTATTTGTTGCCGCAGTTGATCCTGATCTAAAATTTGTACCTACTTGTAAAGTAGCGGCTTTTGTTGCAGTTCCGTTGAAAGAACTTGCAAACACTGAGTTGTACTGTAAAGTAGATGTTCCTAAATTGTATTGTAAGTTTGCTGATGGATTTAAACCTGTTGCTTCTAAACGTACAGGCTCATGCACAGTTCCTTGTGCATCATCAACCTTGAACTTGATCATTTGTCCAACTTCGTTTTGAATTACTCCTTGATTGTCATTTTCAACATAAATTTTTAAATCGCTTGAATCACCAATGGCAATACCAGCATCTGCAAATGTAACTAGGCTGTTGAATGCTCCTGATCCTGCTAAAGCAAAATCTGATGCACTATATCCACCAAGTTTTAATGAGTTACTTGCTGTACCCCAATAGTAATCAGTGGTGCTTGTTACACCTCCTGTTGCGTTCATTGTGTTTCTTAAAGTAAGTCCTTTTTTGATTACATCAAAACCTGTTACAGCATTTGATGGATCTGTGCTATCTATTGTAAATGATACTGCACTAATAATGAATATTACTTCGTCGTTGACAATCGCTTTAATAACTAATCTGTTTGTGTTTGTGGTGTCTCTGATTGTTGCAGATTTCATCTGTGTTACAGTTGCACCTGCACCTTGTGGACCAATTAAAACATATCCTGATCCGCTGTAAGCATATAATTGTTGGTTAGTAGAATCCCACCATAGATCACCAGTGGCTAAACCAGCTGGTTGTGTAGCACTTACTTCTGCACCACCTGTTGTTCTAAATCTAGAACCATCATAAAATTTTAATTTACTTGCAGTTTGATCAAACCAAATTTGCCCTGAAATTGCTTTCGGTGGTTGTGATGTACCGCTAAAATTTTCTAATAAATGTAAAAAATTCTCGTTTTGTATTTCACCATATCCAGCGTAATTCTTACCAACAAGTTTAATATCGGTAGTTTGATCAACTGTACCGTCTTCCACCGTTGTAAGTGTAACTCCGCTGTATCTATCTATAGTATATGCCATTCTATAACCCCTATGTAACTATTTATCTTTTACCACAGTCCGCCGCTACTACCTAGATCTGTGTCAAATACCCATACTCCTGCTTGTACTTTATACCTTTTAAGGCCTCTAGCAACAGATGAACTAACTGTACCTGATGCATTATTAAACGCAATATCTTGCAAAACACTCTGATTTTGCACACCATTGGCATCAACTGCTATGAAAGATTTGTTAGCAACAGAGTTTACATCAATACCACTGACTGTTGCACCAGTTAATGTTGATGTTGGAACATAAGCATATGATCCATTTTTCTTATTTGCCGCTGGATAAATGTCTTCTATAATTGTTGCAATATTGGCGTTTGTAAGTCCTGTAATATCCAATGGAACAATTACTGGCTCGTTGTCAATTGAATCATCAACGTAAAACTTGTTAGAAGCATCAGTATCAGTAGTTGGATTTGCAAGTCCTGTAATCTTTTGATTGTTAGTGATTGTAATAGTACCATCACTTGTGATCTGCAATCCACCACCTGATGTTGATATGGCATAATCATTTAAAGTAATATTATCTACACTTAAAGTTGTAAGTGTACCTATCTGTGTTAAACCTAATGCACTTGTAACCTGTGATCCTAAAGCTGTCTCATTTAACACTTCGTTTCCGTTGACCTTGAAACCTTTAGTTGCGGCAAGATCAATGTTTTCACTTGATGTCCAAGATTGGGTATTGTTTCTCCAAACAAATTCTTTGTCTAAGTCTGATGATTTTAAAATAATACCACCACCATCTACTGCGGCATTGTTGCCTACAGTACTGTCTGATTGTATTGCAAGTTCTATATTCTTATCTTCAACTCTTAAATTTTGTGTATCAATGCTTGTAGTTGTACCAGTAACAATTAATTGTCCGTCAACTTTCACATCTCCACCAACGTGTAAAGTATGTAATGGCTGTGACTTAAATATTCCTACATTAGATAGATCAGTATCAACAACGATTGCATCAACGTAACCTGTAGTTTTTCTAACTCTTACTTTCCAATCATGATTTGAAAGTTGGTTTTCTGTAACATAACTTGTACCAACAATTTTTTGTATGTTGTTTTGTGCTGTTCCTATTGTAAGTCCACCTGAGTTACTAACTGTCAAAGTTCCTATTGTTACACCATTTGAATCTGCTGGTAAAAGCTGTGCTGGTGTTCTTGTATTTCCTTGGCTATCTGTTAATGACAAGGCCGAATCCGCTGTGCCTCTGTATACAAAGTTTACACCATCTATTAAGTTAAAACCTTTTTTGATATTTCCAGTTATTCCTGGAACTGTGTATCCTACTGCTGGAGTAAATTCTTCGTTTGCAAAAACTCCTACAAGTGTGCCACCTATAAAAAATCTTACAGTTGTTTTACTATTGTTTTGTGTATCTAATGCTGTGACAGTTTCAAATCCTGATTTACCTTGCTGTGCTGTGTATACTGGTCCTGCTAAAGTTAGATCAGTTCCATCATAAAAGTATAATTGGTTTGTTAAACTGTTTAACCATAAATCTCCTGACACCATGTTGTTAGGTTGTGAAGTAGACACAATAGGACCTCCACTTTCTTTAAATGAAGTGCCATCATAAACTTTTATTCTTGCTGATGCAGTATCATACCAAAGCTGTCCTTTTAATGGAACAGATGGTGCTGATGTGTTGGCAAAATTCTCCAACATCTTGATCATGTTTTCGTTTAGGGTTTCACCAAATCCTGTATAATTTTTTCCAATCAGACCGATGGAAGTAGTAGTGGTATCTAATTGTCCGTCAACTAAATCTACTAGTAATGTTCCGTCTGTCTTGTTTAATTTATATCCCATAGTTTATCCTTAACTTGCTAGAAATGTGTTTTCCCCTGCGTAAATTATGTAGTTTACAGTCATGTAAGGATTCATAATATTAAATGAATTACCTAAACTACTGTTAGTCAACACACCACCTGAAGTAGGATATGCCTGGCCTGCTCCTGTGCCTGTTGGAGCATCATAAGTTATACCCTGTGAATCATTTGGAGTTCCAGATATATCTCTAATTGTGTAATACTGGTCTCCACTTGGTCCTCTTAAATCGTGTTCGTGTTCTGGAAGATTGCTTGTTGATAATGTTTGTGTTTGTTGTCCGTTTACACTACCTACTGTGTCAGCCGATGAATCAGTAACAACGTTTGCACTTCCGCCACCCATGTTATCTTTACCTAGTGGCATTCTGCCTCTAAAATCAGGAATAGCAAATTTTCCTGCTGATACCAATGACTGGTCTTTAAACTGATATCCTATTACATTAAATAAATTTTGATAGTCAGCAATATTAACTTCTTGTCCATAACAAAATAACCAATTAGTTGGTTCAGTAATTCCACCGTATGGTGTAATCATACCAACTGGTAAAGTAGGAATAGCTTTGAACAAGTTTGTTCTTGATATTTTATAAACGCCTGTATCACCAGATGTTCTGTTAATTAATAATTCATCTGTTGATACTGAACTTGAAACTTCTGCTTTGTTACTAATAAAAGCATTTGAAATACTTGTTGTAAAAGTTTTTGTTGCAGAATCTTGTCCGTCAAATGTAAAGTCTGGTGCTGTTACATCTCCTGTCATTTTAAATGTAGTTGCACTTGCAAGTTTATCTGTAGATCCTGAACGTCCTGATACCGTACCTGTTACGTTACCTGTAAGGTTACCTACAAAGTTTTGTGCATATACATTTAACCATTGTTCGTTTTGTGTTCCTAAATTCCTTGTGGTTGTTGCATTAGGTACAATATTTCCTGTTGTCGTTAATCCTGCTACATTGGCATCACTTCCAACAAATAATCTTTTGGCAATTCCTACACCACCTTTTGTAATTAAACTTCCTGTATTGATTGTAGTGGCATCAGTTGTTCCATCTACAAGCATTGAATTAGAAACTTGTATGTTACCTGTAACATCTAATGCTTGATCTGGAGATAAATTGTTTATTCCAACTTTTGAAGTTGAATCTATTCTCATTACTGTTTCAGTAGTACCATTGTTGTTTACTCTGATATCAATGTTTGATCCTGAAGTTTGGTGACTAATTATTCCTGCTTGTCCTTCAACACCTACTGTCATAAAACTTGAAGCACCAACTGTGATACCACCGTTGTTTTTTACTGTGATAGGATATAAACTTTGTGATAATGCATCATTACGTATAAAATTTGTTGCTGGAATAGTTTCATTTCCAATCACAAGTGCTTCGGCCTTTTCAGCTACTCCATAATATTTTCCTGCACCAGAGCCTGTGATGTCTGCTGTGCTTAAATTAAATCCTGGATTAATTGTTGTGAAACCTTGTATAGTTGTTTTAGGTGTAAATGTTGCTGTTGAATATATTGCTAAAGTTTTTGCACTAACTTCAACTATCAAACAAGTGTATGCAACATTATTTGTTCCTGTAATAGAAGTTGCTCTTACTCCTGTTGAAAGTCCATCACTGAATGAAGGACCAACTAACACCCAACCCGAACCTGTGTACAAATATAATTGTTGATTGTCAGTGTCTACCCAAAGGTCACCTGTCACTGATTGTGCGGCACCTGGGGCGTTGGTTGCTTTCTTAAGTCCTGAAGCACTTATCCAAGTTGTTCCATCATATAATTTTAATTGATCAACGCCTGGTGTGTTATCATACCAAAGTTGTCCTTCAACTGGATTACCTGGTGCTGTGCTGTTTGTAAAATTTTCTAAAAGATGTAAAAAGTTTTCTGCAATGGCTGTTCCGTATGCTGTGGTATTTCTGCCTGGTATGGACAGAGATGTTTGTTGGTTGATAGTATTATCTTCAACACTAATGCTACCTTTATTAGCAACGTCTGTATAATTTACAGTATAAGCCATCTATTACGCCTCGTTAAAACCAGTTAAACTTTGTACTCTAACTGTGTAGTCTATTTGAATTAATCTGTTTAAACTTTTTTGTACTGGGTGAAATATTACGTGTGTAAGTAATCTACCTGTACCTGATGTTGCATAACTTACTAAACCTAGTTCGTCAAACACATATAAACTGTCTGAACCTGTTGCATTGTCTAATGCATCTTGTCCTGAAGGTTCACCGTAATCAAGCAAACAAGTTGCAATGATATCTGTGTAGTTTGTGCCACTAACGTGACGTGTTTCAATCTTGTTTCTTGTAGGATCTGTGTTGTTGATTGAATTATCGTCAATTACTTTAGTGTATGTTTGGTTGTATAAACTAGCATTTGTTCCTGTTGAGTTGGGTGAAAGGTATGTAATTATACCCGTTGGATCGACGGATGTTCCACCATTACCAAAAGCCATTGAATATACCATTCCTTGCCCTTGGTTTGCTAATGATTCAGCTAATGAAATACTCATGTTTTCATAGTGAATAGCATTACGTTTATCAACCAGAATTTCTCCAGATTCTGGATTGTGTATCTTTATGTGTCCTTGCAAAAGAACTCCTGATTTGTCATTAAAATTGTCTATCATATTAATATCCTACAAGTGTATTTATTTAGGTAACGCCACCTCTTTGTTTCTTAAGAACCTTCCAATGTTATTTTCCGCTGATCTTAGTGGAGTTCCTGGGTCAGTCCATCTTTTTCCTATACGTCTAACCACCATAATCTTGGTGTTAATAGGAGGTTGTTCAGTCAATGTTAAGGTAGTACTGCCTGCTGTCATACTAAATTCTGCTGGAAGTGTAGTATCTGCTTCAGGACTATCCAAATTAGTTGCTGGATTGAATGAACTTACTGAATTTTTACGTAATCTCTTACCTCCAACAAATACTTCAACTAAATCCATAACTGTACCTGATCCTTCTGGATCTTGTGGTACAAAGTCTAATGTGTATGACTTCGTTGACCCATCTGAAGTAAAATTCAAGGTCAATATCTCATCTTTGTAAGGAACTGTTTGCTCTCTGCTTTGATCTAACACAATACTTCCTTTGCTGTGTTTAGTCTTAACTCCTGTTCCAAGAGTTCCTCTTCTAAGCTGTCTTAATACACCATCTTCTTTCAGGTAATATTCTATGCGTTCTCCACCAATAAACACAATGCCTGGAATTTGTTTGTCTTTGTTTGGAGTAGGTAAATCGTCATAATTTGTTACAAATATCTTTGTATCATACCAATTTAAATCTTCCGCTAATGTGTATTCAACATCATCTCCTAAACGTTTGAAGTGTGTTCTGTTCAACATATCTTTAAACTGTCTGTATCCAAATTTAGGAACTATTACATCGTTTGAGAAGTGTATAAGCTCAACAACATCATTTGCATTTATATCTGTAACAATTCTTACAGTCTGTCTATCATCTTGTAAGTAGTAATCAACACTAGGAGTCAACAATGTGCCGTTGACAACTATCCAAACATACTCAGCATCAATGGCAAGTTTGCGTAATTTAATTATTCCATTTGTCAATTGATGATATTCAGCATAATTATCCGTGCCTATTGTAATTGGATTTCTTGTTACAACATCAAGGTTAATTCTTTCTATTTTTCTAATGTCATGTTTACTAAATTGATATACTGTTACCTGTGAACTGTTTGCTGGTGCAGTATCAAAATGTATTTGATTAGGAGTAGCTACCCATAGTCCATTGTTATCAAAATATCCAAATGCGTAATCTCCATCATTTCTTATGTAAACATTTAAAATATCTCCTGCAACACCAACATCACTGAATAAGTTTACAGTGGCATTGAAAGTATTCCAACTCCAGCTTTGTGTAATTGTAATCTCTTCCCCATTCAAGAACACTCTTACTTTGTTTGCATCTATACCAGCTTGTGGTATTTGATAGTCTTTAAGTTTGTATTCTCTAGTAGCACTTACAACAAATCTTTGATTGTATCCTGCATTTAAAATATTGTTTCCAACTTTTACAATAACATTATGTTCTAAAGGTTCCTGTGTAAACGGAGCCTGTGCTAAAGTAAATGATTTTGTGTTTCCATCGCCAGTAAATGTGTCTGTTGTAATCTGTGAGAAACTTTTACTTGCACTATCGAATATTGCATATTGTATAACAGCACCATTGGCAGGAGCAGTACCTAACTTAAACACACTCATTCCTTTTTGTCCTGTGTAAGTTGTATCAGTTTCTGCTAAAGTTACGTTGACAGTTTCACCATCTACTGTCAAATAATGACTTAAAGTTGATTTATATTTTACAGGAACAACAAATTGTGCTGTTGACCCATCACCTACAAAAGTATCAATGTCAAGTATTTTCTCACCATTGTTGCTCATTGTAATAATATGCACAGGATGATTTAATCCTGGAGCAGTTGTAAATTTAATTTTTTTGTTTTGATAATCAACACTGAATTGACTATCACTGTAAATTGTGCCATTAACTTTTATCCAAACATCTTTTTGACTCATTGGAACAAAATTAATATCAAATTCTTTGTTATTACCGTCACCCAAGTAATTGTAGCTGTGCAATATACTTGATCCGTCACCTGTTCTATCATAAACCTTTATATCTAAAGTATCAAGCACCTGTCCTGGAACAAGTTCTTCAGGACCTTTGGAAGTCAATGGTGTTACAAAACCATCACCATCTACAACAATTTCTTCTGCCGCTAAACCACGTGCAGTTGCATAAGCAAGATCTCCACCTTGAAGTAAAGTATCATATCCATCTGGATCAGGAATAAATGATCCATCACTTGTAGATTTTCTAATTACAATTACATCATTAGCAACAGTAGGTACTTTAGTTTCATCTAATTGTATAGTTGTTTGTCCAGCACCTGTGATTGGTAACATAACTGCATTTGGATTACCTGTTGTACCAATTGTACTTCCATCATAATTTACGTCATCTATTCTAACACCATTTTTGTACACGTTGTACACAACACCATTTTCCAATGGTTTAGCCAATGTAAACAGATTAGTACTTCCGTCAAGTGTGAACACTTCATCTTCATACGTGTTATCATATGTGTCATAACTTGTTGTGTAGTATGGTTCACTTGACCAACCAGTACCTGCACCAAATGTGAAACTCTTAACTTCAACTCCACCGTAATCTATTCCGTCCATTAGTTGTGATACATCATTACCAAGCATTCCAGTTGTAGGATTATAAAATAAGTTGATTCTATCTTGTCCTTGCAACATTTCAATAGATTTGCTGTAAGTTATAACTATCGCACTATTGTTTGCTGGAGGTTCTGTAAATGTTACTCTTCCTCTTTTTCTTATATAAGATTTAGTTGTGTCTTCAACATTTGAAATACTGTATTCACTTTGTAAAGATTCAATTCCTGCCACTGTAACAGTAATCGTTGTTGTTCTTAGATCCATAGGAAACTTAAGATCAAAAATTGTTTGACTGCCGGTGCCAGTAAAGTTTTCAACTTCCGTTAATGTTGTAATTAAGAACGTTCCTGTTACTCTATCAAATTTACTTACTATATGATTAGATCTTACTTTACTGTTTCCTAGTTGAGCTGATACAACTGCTGGTATTCCAGATGTGTCTTGAGTTCCTTCAATGGTTACAGTTGGAGCAGACAGATATCCTCTACCTGGATTCGTTACGGTAATATATTTGATTGTTCCATTTGTACCAAGTGTTGCTTTTGCCACAGCACCGCTACCACCTCCACCTACAAATTTAACTAAAGGAGTTTCTAAATATTGTGTACCACCATTCTTGATGTTTACTCTTAATACTTCAAATCCAACATTGTCAGCCCAATATTTGTTAGGGTAAGTTGTAATAGAAGCATCTTGACCTACAATTAAATCATTATTAACTTTTAGACTTGCAGGTACAATCTTACCATCATTGATGCTGTATGCCGGAGGAATATCAAAGTCTGTAACACCACTGTTTGTTAATTCTGTTTTTGTATAGTTACTAACATATTCTCTAATTTTTGTTTTATATGGTTTAGTTTCTTTAACAAAATCCTCGTAACTTGGTAAGTTATCATTTTGGAAATTAACTTTTTGTTGTAAATCTCCTGCATTGTGTTTTGCTTTTATGAAACTTGTTTTAAATGCCCAATCAATATTTGCTTGTTCTGAGAAAGCATATCTAACACTTGCAAAAAACATTTTGTTGTATTCAACAGCAAGATCATTAATGAATATATCATCTCTTAATGATTCTAAAATAATTCTTAATTCTCTAGTTGGTTGATTATCATAGAATGATGTATCATAACTTAATCCATCATAACCTATGTTACTATTAGCACTATCATACAAGCTGTTGCTTAATCTAATAGTTCCATTTTCTCTACCAACTGTTTTATATTTTGTTGTGTAGTCTGAACCATCGTTGCTAATTTTTTCTAACAACAACCAACCACCTGAACCTATGGTTGAAATTTTTACAATATCACCTACTTGGTCAGTCAATGAATCAAGTTCATATGAGTAATCAATCAAATAATCAACTTCAGTGAATTCACTGTATCCAACATCATACCAATCAGTGTAACTCCACCATTGTGTTACATCATATGCAGAACTTGTAGTTCTTGACCAAGTTTTAGAAACACTTTGATATGCGTATATGGACCATCTTGAATTTACACTTTCATCTGTTCTAACCAATACACTATATTTTCTAACTTCAAGTGTTGTGTTAGGTCCATAATCTTGTCCTTCATTTTTTACTGTTGCACTTGTGATAGTACCATTGGCATCCATTGTCAAAGTAATTTCTGCATCAGTTCCATTGCCAACATTACCAAACTCATATGTAGGAACAGTGATGTAACCTTTACCACCGTTTGTTATATCTACCCTTGTAAGTTTTCCGTTAACAAACACTGGAGTAAGGACAGCAGGAATAACATTGGAAACTCCTACTAAACCTATTTCCGCATAAGTGTCAATTGCTTTGTCATACTTCCTACTTAACAAAGTAGGTGTTGGATCTTTACTTAAGAACTGTGTCAAGTTGTATTCATCTACAATTAAGTTTTGTAGTAAAACTCTATTTGCTCTTTCTATAGTTTGCTTTAATGCTTCTGTTTTATTTTTAAACATACTTTGTCTTGGTCTGTCTAAAATACCATATGCTTGTTTAGGACTTAACACAGTATCTGGTACAGGTCTTTCGTTGGTGTCTACACCTATTAAACTGTCATACCATTTGCGTTCAAGATCTCTGTTTGGTCTGCTTGTATCTAAACCTTCAGTGATCAATTGATATTGATTATGAGTATTGATTTCTTTGTTTTCAATAGTCCAGTATCTAAAGTTGATTGCATTTTCAGGTCCACTTACAAGTGTTTCACAGTTGTATAAACCAAATCTGCTGTCAGAATAAAGTGCAACAAATCTTTGTCCTTGTCCTGCAGGATCTTGAATTAATTGTGCAACATCATAAGCAGATGTTTTTCTAAACGTTACCTGAGGAATAATTTTTGTATTTTTTACCCAATAGTAATATTTGTTGAAAAAGCTCTTTGCAACACTATCAAATTTTTGTATCTGTACAAATGTTGATGTGTCTTTAGGAGTACCACTTATTCCTTTTGTGAGTCCTTCCTCTGTATCTGCCTGTGCGGCCCACTGGGTAGGAGTAAGTGTTGTTTCAACCCATTCATAAACATCAATTGATGCTCCTGTAAATAACTTGTTCCAATTAGCTGTATTATAGATTATATTTCCTTGATAAGGATTTACAAATTTAGCTGTGCTTAGATCCCACCATAGTCTTCCAACCCATTTGTCATTCCAATAATTTTCTGAATCAATTACAGTTGTTGGCGAAGCTGTACCGTTAGTGTATACTGCTGGATCATAATGCGTTTTGAAAGTAAGTTCTTCTTCCGCCGCTCCAGCTATCTTTCCTTGTATAGGATCAATATAATCTATTGCTCTTGCAACAGGATTTTCTGAGATATTATATATGAACACTCCTTTGAATTTTGTTAAATCAACTTGATCCAATGGACTGTGTAAAACTGCCCAAGGCATAATATCACGTGTTCTCTTGAAATCAATTAATGTTCCAATAAAGTTATCATCTGTGATGGACAGTTCTGGCATTGGTACATAAACGTGGTTTTCATTAAACAACAAGAATTCACCAAATCTTTCAGTTGCAGGATTTTTGTAATTAAATTTTTCTGCGTATAGCAATTTGTTTTTTACCTGTTGATACATAAACACCTGACCACTATCACTGTTTACTTTTTCAAATTGTGTTAGGTTATTGTCAAAAGTTGTTGTAAGGTTGTCAAACGTTGTGTTTGTAACAAGGTCACCACCCTTTGAACTTACAACTAAATCATTGCCATTGAAGTCTATAGCGGCTCCAAATCTTTCAGCAACATCTTTTTCTGGACTATACAATGTTTGTGTTAAACTAAACGTTCCAAGATTGTTTGTGTATACAAATACCTTACCATTGTCATTTGCTCTATCATCTGCCAAAGGTGCACCAACGGCAACCATTGAACCGTCATCGCTTACAGCAATACTTGATCCAAACCCTATGCCATTGACTGGTGCTGGTATCATTTGTGAGAATCCATAATGTCCTCTAATAAATCTATAAATTATAATTTTAGGATCGCTGTTGTCAAAGTCAGCCACAGTTGCAATCACGTCACCAAATTTTGCAACTGCAAATGGGTGTGCATAATTTGTTAAGTTTGTTTTTTCAAACGTGCTATCATCAGTAACTGCTAGATTAGTATCATTTGGTAGATAGCCTATGTAGTCAATGAACGCATCAATTAATGTCCAGTATGTTACGTCCCAAGCACCTGCGGTTAAGTTTGTTTTTGCTTCATAAAATGCTCCATTATACAACACAATATCGTTTGTGTAGTAAGGAATAGAATCACTGAATTCACCCTTGAAGTAATAGTTTTTACTTCTAGCCCATTCATAAGTTGTACCGTCAGTATCTCTACCATGTGTGACTAGATGTATTCTACCACTGTTACTTGTTGTATTGTTACCTGGAGCAGAAACAAATAATCTATACAATTCGCTTTGTGTAGATTTTGTTAACTTGACAATAGTTCCTAAGAATCTGCTTGACTCTCTTTGAGGATTTGTGTAACCATGTTGGAAACTGTAAAGTCCTGTTCCCATTCTTTCGTAAACAAAATATGCTCCTTCATTTGTAAAGCTACTAGGAGTTCCAGTCGTATCTAATTTTAAAGCAGACACTTGAGCCCAGTCTTTGTTTAAAGGATTAGGAGTGTTAGGCGTTCTTGCAACACCATTTACTGTTCTATTGTTGTAAACATAAATTTCTAATTCATCTCTAAATGTTGGTACAGTAACAGGCAACATTGTACTATCTGTGTTTTTAACAACAACAAGTTTACCTGCAATACTTCCAGACATATTTGCATTGTCAAGTCTACCTGAAAGTCTATCAACTCCTGCACTTACGCCATCTTTGATTGCAATGGTGCTTGTATCACTGTGTAAATTACCAAACTTAAATGATCCACTTCTATTTTTGACATACAATCTACAATCTAATAACTGTTCCTGTAGATAAGCCACTGTGGCAGTTGCTCCTGACTGTTGGTCAACAATTATATCACCCACCTGTGGAATAAAAGGATTACCATTGTTGTCAAAATTTGTAAATGTTACATCAACAAATCCGTCCCATAAATCATAAACAGTATGTAAAGTGTCATTGAGATAAGTGAAAGATAATCCAAGCACACCTGGATCATATAAAGTAAATCCTGCTCCGCCTCTTATTTCATTTACTCTCATTGTAAACGTATTGGCTACATTTAAAGTATCCGTCCAAGCCTTAGGTCCTCTAAAGAACCAGAATGGACTCATGTCTGACTGTCCTTGTTTATTGTAGAAACTTAAATGTCCTAACCTTCCGCCTTTGGTTGGATCAGTAACTTGGTTTAAAGCATATACATCATCCATTGTGTTGTAATAAATTTCTGCAGACTTGCTTTCATTTTGGGTGATGATATCCTGTATTACAAACTGTGGTGTAGTAATTGTTTTAACTGTTGTGTTGAAAGAAGTTGCAACATCTATTTTCCACCAACCACCAAATGACGCTTGTGAATTTACAGGTTCTACCAATGTGTATGTACCCATTGCTACGCCACCAAGTGTTGCTGAATCACTTGCTAAAAACTGTCCGTTCATGTTACTGATGTAAATCACTGCTTGGTTTACGTTCTGTACACTGATTGCATTTACAGTTCCTATCGCTGATCCTGTGCTAATTAGATCTCCTACCTGTGGCGTTCTTAAAAGATTATCAAAATATAATACAGCATCAACTTTTGCTTGTATAATTTTGTTTCCTTCAAGTTCACTGATTGCAGGTCCTGATGATCCAAAAGGTAAAATGCCATTTGGATAGTTTTGAGAATATTGTTTCCAATTGAATACTAATGTATCTCCTACTGCTGATCCTTCGTATTGTACAGTAGGTGCTCTCACTAAAATATGATCCGTTGGCAAATTAAAATTATAATTTCCTCTTATTGCATAAACTATCTCTGGATAAGCTGTGCCTGTCCATGTTGTTTTTGCTAACTGTGTAGGATCATAGAAGCTATTAAAAGTAAGTGTTCCCTGTGCCGCAGAAATAGGAAATTGTGCCTCCCAAAAGTTTTCTTGATATTGTATAATATCTTTTTCTGTGTAGCTTACGTTACTTGCAAATGTGCCTTTGAATTTTGTTTTTGCGTTGCTGGCATTTGGTGCTCCAATTACAATCCATTTAGCATCTGAACTTATATCTAACCCTGTACCAAACTTACCATCACCTGTGTATAAATTCGCAGGAGCATCAAGCGTCTGTGCATGATTATAAGTTGTGTTATCGTTTGTTCTTTGGAATATGTAAACCTTGTTTGATTCACTTGCACCAACTACAAGAGTTGTGTTTCTATCATCAGCACCAATTACTTTTCCAAAGTTTGTACTTGAGTCTCCAGTTTCAACGTTACTAATAACTTGTAACTCGCTGTGTTGCGGTGTATTCTTTAAAACAATCCAACGGTTGGTGCTATCATTGTCTACCCAAAGTAATTCACCAACTTGGAATTCACCAGCAAACAATCTTGTGTTTGCTTCTTCTAGGTTGGCAACTCTTGCAGATGTAAATGTTGTTACAAAGCCGTTTGCAGTTTCTACATCTGAAGTTTCACCATTGTCTGTACAGAATACAGTATCTAATTCAGATCTTAATACTTTGAAAAACTTTTCAGTATCTGCAACATCAACAATACCAATGATATCATCTTTGACATAATTTGCTTGGTTGTTAAGTTGTATTTCAACTTCATTTGTAGTTCCATTTTTAGTAACTTTTACAACCTTGTCATTTGTTCTTACGTATTTCAGAACGTCCCAGTCATCTGTTTTACTTGTTCCTGTCCAAATGTAATCTCCTACATTTAAAGTTGTAAGAGTTAAATTTAGAATATCGTCATATTTTGCAACTGTTTGTTTGACATCTGCACTATTGACATAACCAGCAGTCTCTATGTAATCGTCATCTTTATACTTTGTTGGAAAAGGACTATGATCGTAACCATCTGGTTTTAAATAAGTTTCAAATGGTCTTTGTCTATAAATTAAATCAGTTTCGTCACCTGTAACTGTTTGTACTAATTCGACCGGCTGTGGACTTAATCTAAATTTACTTTCATCTAGCTTATACTCAACTTCTTCAAAAGATTGCGATGAACCTAACTGTCCTAATCTTACTGCCCATTCTTCATAAAAATTAACACTATCATTATCTGTGTTAGATAAAGCATCAAACAATTTAGTTAAACTATTGAGTGTTCCTTTATCTTGTATAAAGCCTTGATAAAATTTGTATTGACTCACATCATCATTGATAATGTTTTCTAAATATTTTCTTTTTTGATATCCAATAAGATGCTGTGCTACCCTTTGTTGGTCTGTATCAAAATTATCCGTGTCAAGATCGTAAAAGTCTGCAAATTGTTTTGCTTTGTAATCTAAGTTTGCTTGTAACCCAGACTGTGGTGCTCCGTTGAGTCTTTGCCAATCAGTATCAACAAAAACTTCTTTGCCTGGAATCTTTTGTTTTGCAACGTAATAAAACTCTTTATATTTTACTGTATCGCCTATAGCATAATCTTTCCATGAATCCCATTCTGAAATGTTTACGTCATCATATACAAATCCTGGAATATTTAAACCACCTGTCCAGTCATCTGTTCTATAACCCAGTACCTTAATACGTTCTTGTCTATAACCAGGTTCTAAATCATAGATGAAATCACTGAACACAGTTCTGTTGTCAAGTAAACAAACGTGTTCAATTTGTACCAAAGGAACTTTAACAGCAAAGACTCCATCTGTTGTATTCTTAGTTGATATACCTAAATTGTTATCATTATCTCTATAAACATTTACGTTTGCTTGTAATAATTTTTTACCGTCTGCTTTGAATAAGTTGTATCCATAAAAATTATCAAACAAATTATCTGCAACATGATACTTTCTATAAAATTGTAAATTAATTGCTCCCGGGCTTAATGTAATTACACTATTGGCTTGCCAATTTTGTGTAGTCCAAAACATAAATTCTTTTGCACTTAAAGACCAATCTTCAACTTCGTTTATTTCTTTATTGTAATTTTCAAATATAAAACCTTGTGATTTTAAATATCTTTCATATCCTAATAAGAAGTCGACAACTCCCTGTATAGTTCTAATTTGTGTACCATAAGCTAGTTCAGTTGGTTGTTGATTTATTCCTTCGTTCCATTGACGTCTGAAAAATGCTTGTCTGCCTCCTTTTACAGGAAGTTCTGATAATCTTACAAAGTTTGCTTGTTCAAAACTATCACCAGCAGTATGCAAAGTTTCTGTCATGTAAAACTCGTCTGCAAATTTTACAATAAATCCTGGTGAATAAACTTGTCCTGATGTCCAGCTAACAAAGTCTTCGCTAACTCCGCCAACACTTACCAACGGATCATCTGCAAGTTCAATTGGTGTGATATATTTAAAGTAAGGATTGTCATAATCATAACCTTTAATAATAAAGCCACTTGCTACTTTCTCAATTATAACACCACTGTAAGGCACAAGGTCAACTACACTACTCTTGTTTAAAAATATTTGATAGTTTTCATCTGGTACAAAAACATTGCCTTCATTGTATGGAGTTCTGCTATCAAGTATGAGTTTGAATTTAGCTTTATCAGTAAATCCGCCTATCTTTAATCCTAATTGATTAGTGATACTCTTCAAATCAGTTTGATAGTTGTTATAGTATTTTACAGTTTTGCTATTCATATACTCTGCGACATAGTTTATCAAACCTGCTGTTTGTACACGTTCAGTATCAGATACTGTGTTAGGAAACACAATATCTTTTAATCTTAATCTTTTACTAGTTTCTGTATAAATTATTTCTTTAGCAAGATTCCTTTTAAGTCTTGATCTGTCTAATCCTAAACCAATAATTTTAGTAGGTTGGTTTAATATCCATGCAGTTACTAAACTAAAAGGATATTCAGAACTTCTACGCCAAGCATTTTCAGTTGGTGCTTGATCACCAAACACAAAAGGTTCTTGCGTTCTATTGCTAATATAATTTTTTGCATAGTTACTGTCTAATGGACTTAATAGGTTACCGCCATCATCAACTGGTATATGCTTTGTTATGTTTGGTCGTGCATATTTTTCGTTGTAAACCATTGGCACATTAGGTATTCTGTAAGCACCTTTTTCAATGTCTTGCCAAAGTATTTTATTTTCACTTGTATAAGGAGCCGCACCATAAACAGTTTGCCACCAAGTTGGCTCTTCGCTATATCCTAATATTTCCCATGGATGCGTATGCGGACGATCCGTATCATATGCTTCTTTGTAAACTGCTCTCCAATAACCTGGATTTGTTTTTTGCGTTGGTGAACTAGTATTTTTATAATTGTATGTAAAACTATTAGTTCTTGACCAGAAAGAAAAGTCTGTGTAATCTGGATCACCTACTGCTCTGTTCCATTCAACAAAGTCAGGTAGTAATGCTTTGTCTCTCGCCGCTCTACTGAATCCTGTATCTCTTGATTCTCCGCCAATGAAGTCATGTATGTTTACAATGTCAACATCATATTCTACCTTTATATTATTGTAAATTCTTTTTTCTAATTCAAGTAGTAAGTCGTCTCTAAAATCATTGTAAGCAACAAATATACTTCCATCATGTCCTTGAATAACTTTTGTAGGAGTTTGGTAAGTGTTGTCTACAAAAATTTCTGGCTTAAATTTAGGATACAAACCTAGCTTTGTAGGAGTTGGCGGAATGTAACTTCCGTCAGTATTTTCATATTCAAATATTTCAATTACATCATTTATAGCTTTTGTTTTTGTAATTGTTACAAAACCTGCATAGGCGGATTCAAATTTGTAATCAGTGCCATGTATCAACTGAACTCCGTTGATGTAAATGCTGACAGCTCTATTTGATAAAGCTGTAAGATCAAAATTTGTTGCCAAAGCATAATACTGAGTAGATGTATTTTCAACAACGTGTGTAGATTTCTTAAACGTTCCATAACCAATCATGTCACTAAAGTAAAACGGCATATCGTTGGTTTTACTTTTGTTCAATTCTTCCATCACTTTGTCAAAGTGTATTTTTGTTGCTCCATCAAATCCTAAACCAGTTGCTGTTTGTAAAAATAACTTTCTAAATTTGCCATATTCTTTTCTTGCAAATCTTAATGAATGAACAATGTTTGCATCTTTGCTTGTTACATGATAATTTGCTAAATTAAAAGGTCCACTTGATTGAATAAATCTTGTTCCATATGCAGATAAGTTTCCAAGGTCTCTTAAATTTCCAGTGCCTGGAAACACGCCAGAAAAGTCATCACGCATTTCAACAATACTAGACACATGATCATTTACTTCTCCTAAAGTAAAACTTCCAATGTTATCATTTAAAGGATTACGTTCTAAGTTTCCTGCAATTTCATAAACACCATTTGAATTTTTAACTGTTGCACTTTTTGTTTTAATAACTAATATATCATCAACAGCTAAATCATTTACAAATCTTATATAAGCAATTCCATTTAATCTGTTTATTGTGTAATCAACTCCGCTTGATTTTGCTTTATTGTTTACATAAACTCTTGCCCATAAATCGTTAATGTCACCACTTCTGTTATAAACATCAATAGCAAAGTCATTTAGCTGTGTGTTTACAATATATTGTCTACGCACCAACTGTTTGCTTTCTTCATATCCTTTTGTCCAACCAGATGCGTATGTAAATGTTGTTCTATCTGTATATCTTCTTAATAAACCTACATCTGTTTTTCCAGAAAACGTTGCGTTCATCTGTTGATATGTAAAAGTATCAGTAAGTAGATTGAAATCAAATACAATATCTCCTGTGTTTACTAATGCTCTGTATGTTAAAGGAAAACCTAAAACACTATCATTGGCTCCTGTTCCACGTTTGTAACTGAAAAGTTTTGTTCCTGTAAAAGTAGAACTTGGGTAAGTTGTTGCATCTTTAAAATCATTTCCATTAACATCGTACAGGTCAAAGGTTGGACTTTGGTTTACTGATGTTTTTTCTTGTCCAGCTAACCATTTGGTACCATTGTAATACCACATCTTGCCCTTGTAAGTTTCTCCTTGTTGTACAAGCACACACTCATTTTCTAATGGAGATGAATCTGTTTCTTCAATAAGGCTTATCTGTCTAACGTTGTTATGTGTAATAAATTTTACTTTAAAAATTTTACCTGCTACTCTTGTGTCTGGATCAGCTGTGAACAATATTCTCATATTGTCACCTACGTCTACTCCATCAATATTGTAACCTATTGCACCTTCTATTGTACTAAACACGTCGGCTGTAAATGTGTCTAATAGATCAACATCATCTTTTGCCTGTGTACCAAAGCCATACAATTTTAATTGAGCATCAAATTCTATAATAGGCCTTGCCGCTCTACCTGTTTGATTTATGTCTGCTGGTTCGTCAAGTATTGTTGCAATATTTTCAAGCACACTTTTATGAAACCATTTATTATATCTTGACCATGGACTTCTACTTGTCGCTGATCTATTTTGTACAATGTAATCATGTGCATCTGCATAAGCACTGGCAGTACTAAAAGGACTTCTGTCAAATCCTTCAGAGTCAAAAGGATTGGCTCTGCTTGTTGAATATGTACCAGGTATCATTACATCTTGTTCAGCAATAAGTTTTATTTCATCTCCTACACCTTCTACATACCAACTGCCTGTAGCATATTTGGCAGGTGTTACTGTGCCTTCAAAATTAACTTTCATACCATTTGACATTTCATAGCCATTGGTCATCTTGTAAGTTTTCTTGCCCAGTATTTCTGCTTCAACATCTATAGCAGAGTTTTCTAAAACATCATATACTTGAATAAGCCCACTTGCATTTATATCATTACTGTTTACATAATATAAAGTGTCTGGTGCAAGTAAGTCTACTGTAAATTCTATTGTGCCAACATCAGTAGAATGTGTGCTATCACTTATGCCTGAGCTGTATAGATAGTCATTGTCTAAAGTTCTTGCAGTTCTGAAACTTAAAGGCATTCCAGGAGTATTAACTTCAAACTTATATGTTTGACCTCTATAAAGTTTTAATGTAGGATTGTTTGTTTTTCCGTCTGGAGTAAAAACGTATGCCTTGTTATCCAAGTTGTCAATGCTGGTTACTGTGTAGGTACTTGTAATTCCTTTAGCTTGTCCTGTTACAGGTATTGACAATGGTCCGTTTGGTAGCCAATAGTAATCTCTAAAGTTTGTAAATTTATCCCAATCAATGTGCGGATTCCAAGCATAGTATTCTTGTCTAAATGCTTTACTGTCATCGTCTACTGTTCCGTTGAATGCTTTGATTTGATTTTTAAGATCATTGTAATCTTTGTAAAAAGTTACATTGTTTAAATTATCTTTGATTACAGTTGCTGGTTCAAACTGATATTCTTCTCTTTCAGTGCTAACATCAGATACATAAGTGTCTGCCGCCTTACGAGCAGTTGCTATTCTTCTGCCATAGTATGCACTAATTTTTTCAGCAACACCTGGATTTAGTAATTGATCAAGTGTAGCACTTAAAAACTTTTTATTGTGTGCAGTTCTAAAATATTTAGGAAGATGTTCCGCACTTGTTCTGCGGTGCTGGGCTTTACTTTGATCTCCTGCCGGTAATGGATATTCTTCTTGGTTTGCATTATAGGCCATTAGTATCCACTCCCAGAGGATCCGCCACCTGAAGAACTAGAAGAGCTTGAAGAACTTGAACTAGATGAACTAGAACTTGAACTTGAACTTGAAGTACTTGTAGAACTTGAATTGCTGTATGAACTTGAAACTGATCCAGTTGTATAAGTTGCACCACTTGTTACGCCTGTTGTGGCACTTGTAGTTGTTGTAACTACATTGCCTGACGCTTTAAGTTTACTTGCTGTGATGGCATCAATAATTGCTATGTCATCAACTGTTGCCGCACTTATAAAGATTTCGTCTGCTTCTGATTTAATCTCATATAAACTTCCAAATGCTTGACTTTCTTGATTTGGAACAATTACAAGATTTACAAGATCAGGCGCTGTTTTGTTCATTACATACGTAGCCATCTCTGAGAAATGAAAAGTATCACCAAAATCCCAATTTTCTAAAGCAAAATATTGATTAATTGCAGTAACAACTCTTGCTTTTATATCATTGTCATTAACAACTTGGTCTGGGTTTTTAACAATTTTTATACTTGCCTGTAATCGAGCATCTGCTTTTGCTCCAAATAATATTTTGTATTTCACAGGATGATATATTACATCATCACTGATAGATTTAATTTTACTAATTGACGATCCATAATTGTTAAACAAATTATCACTGCTTGGTGGCAATGGTAAATTTTCAATGTTACCATCTAAATATTGTCTAAAGTTTGTGTCATAAGTTCTTGTTAACAGATATGTGTCCACAATGTTGCTTGAACTTGGATCTATTCTACTATCATCATCTGCAGAATGTATGTAATGGAACTTTAATCCATCTCTACCAATGTATGCTTTGTAATCTGTTGTTAAATCGATTGAAGCTGAAGATGAATTATAAACTTTAAACACTCCTTCTGTAACTAGATAAAACACTTGTCCATTAGTGTATTGACTTAATGCACCAACAAAACTTTCATTTTGTTTAATAATTACTGTACCTGTTGAATTGTCCATGTATTTGTAATCTTCTATTCCGTCACTTGTTGTGTATTTTTTTAAGAATACATATTTTGAAAGTGCGTTTGTTGTTTCGTTTACTAAGGTTACAAAAGTTTCTGGATCGTCTACAACACCATCATCATCTGAATCAAAGAAAGTAACTTCAACTTTCTTACTATCAATGTATCCATCTCCATCTCTATATTCCGAAGATATTTCCCATGGATAATCTACATTGAATGGTGAAGTTGAATCAGGTTGCGTGTTGATGTTTAATATTTTAATTTTATCTTTTATAATCTGTCCTGTTCTATTATCATAAATTTTTTGTGTGCTGTCGTAATAAAATCTTATTTCTTCATTACTTTCAAAGATATATCTCTGTCCTCTTGTAGTAATTGTATACTTCTCTCCATCAGTTTCAAATAATAACAGCCAACTTGCATCAAGTTGTTGGTCAGTGACGTCACCTGTTTTACCTGTACTAAATGCACTTGAAATATCTAAATTGTTTTCAGTGATCATTCTCCATTGTCTTAATGAACTGTCATATCTTAATCCAAATGTCTTGTAAGCAAATATTTGATCAGTCATCTGTGATTGCACATCTGCAAGTAAAGTTTTACTAAATTTAGGTTTTAGTTCAGACAGTATTGCATTAGAATCTATTATGTCATTTAAAATTATAGGACCTGTCCCATCTGCATTATCAGTTGTGCCATCTCCGGTTACACTAACAACTTTCATCCATTTGTAAGTTATTGCATTTTTATGATCTGCCGCACCAATCATTAATTTGTGTGAATTATCTGCCATAAAATGATAACCTGTAGGAGCAGTAAATTTAATTAATGTGCCAGGTTCAATAAATTTTAAAGCACTTGCAGTAAATGATCCTACTTGTAAAGGCGTTGAATTAGAGTCAACAAATTTTCCTGTTGACATATTTGTTTTTGTGCTTGTTGATGACCATTTTGCACCAAGGTCAGCAACTAATGTTTTTGGAAAGTTTGTTAAGAAATAATTTACCATTGATTTTTTACTTAACAATGGTGTAACTGTATTTGCAATGGTTCCTTGTATATCTGTTTTAGTTACAAAAGTAAAACTGGTCTTTTCTGTGAAACTATCTTTGTATAGCACTCCATCTGCACCGTACAAGTTTGTGCTTGAATATTTTCCTGTTGCATCTAAAAGATCATAATATCTTGAAATGCCAGATGATGTTCTGTTTACACTTTTTACTTTTATAATTTCTTGACTTATGCTTAACGGACTTACCTGATAGTCTTCTCCAGTAACCATTCTATTTTGTGTATAATAAGTTGCTGGTGCATTCTCTCTAATACTTGCATTACTTTCTGATACTGTTGCGTTATCAACTGTGTATTTTAGTTCAAGTGTTAAACTTATTGTTTCACTGTTTCCTGCTTTGCTTGTATAAGGAATGTTTACACTAATTGACACAAGATCAGAAGGAACAATATTATATTGATCATTTAACGATGTTCTATAATAAGTTCTAAAAGAGCCTTGTGGTAAGTTTCCAAAAGTTCCATCACTAAAAATTAAATCAACTTTATCTTGTGTTTTACTTAAAACTCCGTAAATGTTTCTTACACTTTTACGCAAACTATTATAAACAATATTATTTCCTTCTACTGAATCAACCTTGGTCCATAATTGATCTTCAGTACCAATTGAATTTAATTTGTAAAGCCAAATGTCTGTGTTGTTGATGTTAGTTGCTTCTAAACCAACTGATTGATTTGTGCTTGGTGCATCAATTTGGAAAGTACCAGTATCTAACACTCCTTGTCTGAAATGTACAAAATATCCTGAGTTAGAACTTCCTGGTCCTCTTCCATCATCTCTGTATAAAAATCCTAAACTGTTTCCTGGCAATGGTGCTTCTTCATAAATGATACCATCGTTAACATCTGTTGACACAACCTGAAACTGCATATTTTTTCCATCAACATTTTTACTAAATGTATAAACAGGAACATCTGAGTTACTTGCGTCAAATCTATATTGGAAAGTTGGAACACCTTCAACTGTGTCTGACTTAATTGGTTTACCTACAATGCTGTTTACAGGCAAAGCGGCATTTAAAACTTTTTCAAATTGTTCACGCCAATTAGTGTTTGCAGGATCGTTCCATAATACTGTTTGGTTTGCTAAATTTGTTCCGTTGCTGTCAACAATATCTTCAGTGGTTGCAATAGATTCAAATTTTAATAATCCATTTGCTGTTTGGTTTCTTTTTGGATTATAAGAAAGAAGTCTAGCTAAACGCAGTATTGACTCTCTACGTTCAGCTAACTCTAAAAAGTTTTCCCTTGCATTCAAGTCAATTCTGTATGAAATGTTTTGACCGAGGAAAGCAATAAGATCAATTAATGCTAGGTACTCACTTGATTCGATGTAATCATTGAAATCTTCTGGATAATTTTGACGCAAATAGTTGATCATTGTCCTACGGAGATTATCAAAGTCGTAGGACTTAAACTCCGCATTTCTGAATGACTGATAGACCTTCTTCCAGTCTTCAGCTAACAATAATCTATTTTGTTTATTTGTCGATGACATTTGCTTTCCTTATTATAAGTATTTATTTTAATCCATTAAGTGCGTACTTAAAACTGTCCGGCATCTTCGTCAAATTTAAGTCTCAAACGTTCCGAAATATTGTATGGTAGATATGTCAAATCTACGTCAATTAGTATTCCGCTCTCGTAACTGTCACACTCTATGGTACCTGCAACTACACGAGGATCGCTATTAATAATATCACTTACATTTTTTGCTATTGCTTCTTTTAAATCTTCTGTCAGTGGCTCGTGTATGGCATCCCATATAATGGTTCCAAATTCTGGATTCATCAGCTTTTCGCCCTGTTTGATATGAAAACTGTTAATGATGTCTTGTTTTATCAATGCTATATCAAACAATGATTTGCTGTTGTTCTCAGGATTTACTGTGCTTATACCTTTATAGGCACGGTTAGTTGTAGTTGGTTGTATGTTTTCTCCTGAAGGAACTGTAATTTTTTTGTATAAGTCTGCCATATCAATATTTACCTATGCTTTAAACTCCTTTTTGAATACGTCTGGAGTAGTTGGTGTTGGTAATGGATTTGCCACTGTTGTGACCAAATCTCTATCAGTTACAGCAACTTTAAATGCTAACGGGTTCAAGTTCTCATGATGTGACCAAGGTTCAGCTTGTGGAGAACGTTGTGAAAGAATACCGTAGGTCGTATGACCCGGTACGCGGTGCGTAGACAGAGCGGACGCGACAGCGGCCGTAGCCGCCTGCGGTCCATTCATATGGATTTCGGTAGCGGTTTCTGTATGGTTGCCTCCGCTGAGTATGTCAGTTGTACTTCCTGCTGTAAGTTTGTTTGCTCCACCTGTGTTTACATCAAAGTCTGAAGTTGTTGTGATCTTTGTGCTACCGCCTACAAGTATGTTTGTGTTTTTGTTTGATTCTATCTGTACCCTTCCTTTGAGGATCTTGTCTCCCACATAATCACCTGATGCTTTCAAACTTAAATTAGCACCCGCTTCAATGGTAAAGTTTCTGTCTGCTGTAAGATTGAAATCATTCTTGGTGTGCATACTGATTGAGTCTTCTGCAAATATATCAATCTTACCGTCTGAAGTTAATTCAATCCAAGCAGTACCTCTGCTGTTGCCAATGTATATCAAGTCTTCTGTGTTGTGTAAAAGTATTTGATGTCCTGTACGTGTACGCAAACGTACCAACTCGTTGTGTGGTCTTGTTACATCACCATCAGTTTCACCAACATTTACATTTGCATAGTCTGGTGATTCTTCACTTGGAGATTTTTTTCTTAAAAATTTATCATTTCCATCATCAAATGTTAATGACGTTCCGCCCAATCTTGCCTTGAATATGTTGTTAAAGTTTTCGTTTGTACCAACTCTAACCTTTGGTGACCCGCTGGTCTTGTCCACAGGTCCTGGAGTGGATATTCCAAACACCGCACTTGGAACTTCTCTCCTTGCACTTGATGTTGTGATACCACGTGTTTCATCTTCCAACAAGCCCTGTGCTTGTAATGTGTCAGTTATCAATTTTTGATATGGCTTTTTAAATTTTGTAGGATCAATGCCTGAACCAGTCTCAATCTGTTTGTTGTATTCTGTTACTGGTAATTTTTTACCCTTGAGATCATCTGGTGTGCCGTCAGTTGTGAAAGTTGATGCCGCATGATCTGGAACGGAATGGTTCATGAACTTGTCATTAACACAACCCAACCAATAACACAGATTAGGATTTCCCTCAGCAAATATCACCAATACCTTTGTGCCTACATCTGGTGGCACAAACCACATACCATAACTTTGTTGTCCATCCTTGTAGGTATCATTTTTTGTTATACCCCAAGATGGTGTTTGTCCTGCAAACGGTGAAAGGTATCTGGCAATGTAAACTTGACCTTCTGCAAAGTTAACGTTACCACTGGTGTTGGTTTTCAAAAGCTGTACAGTGAGAGCTCCTTGGTATTCAGGATCAAGATTGTTGATTACCCTTGCTTCATATGGACCTGGTTTTGCAACCACGGTTGTGTGCTTGGAGTTTCTATCTATGTTGGTATTCTTTTGTGGAAGATCACTCATTATACAAATACTCCTCCACTAGCATCTTGATATGATCCTGGTAATTTTTCTTCCTTGCTTTCATCTTTGCCTTTTACATTACCACCTATGTCCTGAGCTGAATCTGAACTTTGTTTGGTATCAATTCCTGTTTGATTCATTTGTCTCAGTATTTCAAGTGTCTGTGTGAATTGACCTTCACTAAAGTCATGCTCAACTTTAGTTACCCTATACAAGCCACTGAACTGTGGAACTTTGAGAGAATCTCCGCCCACCATTCCGCCTTCAAGTATTCCTCTGTTGCTGTAATCATATGGTGTTCTGAAGTTTAGTCCAATGTATACAAATCCTCTCACATAATCCATGGTTCTGTCTTTGGTGTTGAATATGATAGGACTGCTTTCTGCTTGATAGTTGCCCATGCCACTGTCAGAAAGAAACCAAGGATCGCCCATTATCTTTAATCTACATCTTACCAAGTCCACGTTTGAATTGATCAATGCTTGATGAAACTCCCTTGCGATAATGTCTTTGGTACTTGCATCTGTACCACGCATACCAGAAGTAATAACTTGTATGTCACTGTCCTGTAAATTCTTGACAGGATAAACTCTTTCTTCTTCCTTCTTACCTTCTTTTTGTGTAATGTTTTGTTCATCAGGATTTTGTTGACTTGTTGCTGAATCACCCTTGTCTTGTTGTTGTGCTGTGTCCTTACCTTTGGTAAGTGGAGCATTTGTTAAAAATCTTGTGTTGTATCTGATGTCAAACTCTAATACATCTTTGTTTCTTCCTGTGTACAGATAATTGTAAACCTTTGAAAGTTTTCTATATATTTCCTTTGTTCCTTTTGATGGCTCTGTTGGTGCCTGCCAAATTGAACTGTGTACTTTGAAAGGAATAACTTGGAAAACATATATGCGTGGCATTCTTCCTTTTTTAACTGCTGTGTCTTTGACAGGAACAAAATACATCTTTGTTTGAATTGTAAACCAATCTCTAAATCCTTCTGGGTCAGTTGCTTTATCTGTAATGCTTTTAGCCCATTCACTGGACACAACCATCTCTTCGATAATTTGATTTAGTTTTGTTCCTTTTTCAAACTTGAATGCTCTCTTGTCCTGTGGAATGCTTATTGCTCCTTGTTCAAATACATTTTTTTCTTTGTCATAACTTGCATAGTAGTTTCCAGGACGTATGCCACCTTTACCTAGCTTGTCTGTTAATAATTTTCCTTGACCAATTTGATTTATGTTTTCTTGTTTTAAAGAGTTGGCTTTGAGTGCATCTGAAGTTTTTGATCTTTTAACAGCAAATCCTGTTACGTTTTTTACCCAAGTCTCATAATCAACCTGTCTCACACTTGTGGTTTCTCCGTATCTTGAAGCATATTCTTTTTCAGGATCATAAGTTGCAGATGTTTCTGAATCTCCCTGCTGTTCACCTTTAAACTTGCGACTTGAAAGATCTTTTGATTTTGGAAATAATATAATGTATTCGTCAGAGAAAGTTGTTTCTTCTTTTGTTTCCCTATCTAGTAATGCACTATTAATAACTCTTGTTAAACTTTGTGATCCACTTTGTAATGCTTCTTCTACAGTTCCACCTATGATAGTGATATCTTGTTTAATTGTTTGCACACTATCAGCATTGGTTCCCATTGATGTTGTTATGGCTGGTATTTCATATACACAACCTCCCGCATCAACAGTCATATTGGACTGACTTAAAAGGATAGGAAAGAATCTTCTTCCAGCCCTTTCTGTTTTGTCATTGTCTGTGTGTCCAATAAATTCGCACATCAAACAAAAAGGCGATCCAATGTAAGTTTCATAACCTGCCTGCATGGCTGAAATCTGTAATAGTTCTAAAAACTGTCCCATGCTGTAAGGTTCTTTGACAGTAAAATTAAAATTATGCACAGGAGGCATTCTGGTTGGACCACTTGATCCTATTATTGATTTGATGTTTACATCTTCTATGTAATATTCAACTTTGCCGCCTGCTCTTTCTAATCTTGTTTTAGGACGTCTTTCACTTTGATAATTTCCTATTCCACCTGCACCTCTAATTAAAACAGTTTGTGGTTCGCTAGTCATGTATGTGTTGTCTGGATCTGCCATTTCTTCTGGTGTAAGACAAAACATTGACCATATTGTGTTGAAAGATCTATATTTGTGTAACACGTTTTCAACTAAATTTATTGTATCAACTTTGTGGTCACGCATTTTTCTAAAACTAGCGTCATAGTCTATGTCATCAAGCACAACTTCTTCTGTGTTTTGCTTGGCAATTACTTTTTTATTAGTTGTAGTTGCTCCTGTGTAAGAACTTGTACTACCATCAACAATTGAATCAACATCTATTGTTGCTGAACCACCTAGTTCTTCTGTTTGGAATATTTCGTTTTTTACGACTGCAAGAGATTCGTCCATGACACTTCCAATGGACTGTCCGCTTTGTAATTTTTTTTCTATTTCGCTTTCTAGTTTGCCAGCTCTGTCTAGGTCAACTATAATTCTTTCACTCATAGCCTATACTCCTAGTATATTCTTTAATGCGGCCCCTTTTGGAACATAAATTTTAGATCCAGATTTAAAATCATATATAGGATCTTCCATCGTGTCCATGTTACGTTGACAAAACACCCACCATAGATTTGGATTGTTGTATATGTCATAAGCAAACAAATCTGGTCTTTGATGGTATTGTGGTTCTATCTGATACACAACATCATCGCTTGAAGCTGGAATAGGTCTGACCCTAAAATGATCTAAGTAAGCATTAGTCTCATTATAATTTGTGTCAGCATAAGGACTTGACTCTCTGTAATTTGGCATTAAATAAATCCTTTACCATCGGCAATGTATCCACCGTTGACATATTTGTTTAAGCTGAACTGTGCAATCTCGCTTCTTGAGTAGACTGGTTGTACAGTTACAGTAATTAATGATTGTGTAGGTGCCCATCCTGTCATAAGTTTTCCGTCGGAATAAGTTTCTGTGTATCTTCCTTGTGGACCAACTTGACGTTTTTGTTCCTTGCCTGTTGAAAAACCTGTTGCTATGTAATCAACGTCTTGCGGCAAGTCAGTTGTAAACTGTGTTACAATTACAGGAACGTTATTGAAAATGTGATCTCCATATCCGTTTAGTTTTGCTATAGGCGGAGGTGCACCAATTGTGTCAGCTTCTCCTCCAAAGAACATCTTTGACATACTTCTTAAGTAATGTAAAGCCGCTACCCAATATTGTGCTTCTAATCCATTCTGTACAAAAAAGTCACCAGTGATAACCAACTGATCCACTTGTGAGTTTTGATAAGCATAGTAAGGATAATTAGTATGTGTAGGGGCAATAGCATTGTAGTTTGCACTATGCGATACAATGATTGAAGGTGTGTATGGAAAAACTAAACCGCCAGTGTGTCTTAAAGGCGCCAACAAGGCAGAGGATTTAAAAGGTTCAATAGTGGGAATACTTAATTTTACTCGCCAGTCTTGTTCCGTTGATTTTTTGAAACCTGCTGGTGCAGATTCCTTAGCTTTTTGTACATTACCTATACCGTCTACAGGAGCATTTTTACTGCGTATACTTTTTGCTAATTCACTAGGATTGAAAAAGTCCTTAACTCCATTTACAAACGGGTCTTTGCCGTTGAAGAAACCATTAGCTGATGGATCAGATCCAACTGGCTTGTTACCAAGATCAAATTCGTTGGCACGTTCACGATCAGTGAAACCATCTGCACGAACAATATTGTCTTTTGATATTTTTCCGTTTCTAAATGTAGTCATTTTGGCTAACTCCTTACATATATTTAGTTGACAAAGTTATGTGCGTAGTTTATAATAATATTTATTTACTTAAGACATCCCCGTCTATAACTCGGAATATTTGGAGAATACAATGAAGAGAGTAAACTATCTCAATAACAGAGATATACTGGCGGAGATACATAAGTCAAAGAACACGTTTTGCAGTTACACAGACGACGATTTTGCACGTTATGACATAATCCTTCCAAGTATAGACAAAATAAACATCAGAACCATAGCAGATGCCAAAAGAAACAAGGCAAAACGGCTTGGTTTGCAGGAATATGAGCAAAGGAAAGAAGCAGGTGAACGTGTCAAGCAGGCTGATTGTGCCGTAGACTACAGAAAAATAGCAAAAACTGATGTTGTTTTCCGAATTATGACGTATGATCACATTCCAGAAGAAAAAGGTAGAAAGAAAAATCCAAAAAACGTAGCTGATACAAAGACAAAATTGAACTTTCCACCATTCCAACATTTCAAATTCAATGAAAAAGATGAATTGATATGTGTGGGCAAAAGCCATTGGGAAGGCGGAATGTCAAATGGTAGATTTAATAAAAGCCACGGAATGGCAACTAACAAACTTGCATTGATGTGGATGAAGTTGTGTGAAAGATATGCAACAAGAGGTAACGTTAGAGGTTACACATACAATGATGAAATGAAAGGACAAGCTATTCTCCAACTTACACAGATAGGTTTGCAGTTTGATGAATCAAAATCAAATAATCCTTTTGCATATTACACAGCGGCGGTAACAAATTCGTTTGTGAGAATCATTAATATTGAAAAACGTAATCAAAACATACGTGACGATATACTAGAAATGAATCACATGAATCCATCTTTTACTAGACAGAACCAAGGCACTTGGGAAAGACAAGTTAAAGAAGCAAACAAAACAACAGAAAAAGAATAAGGAAGTATTTGACAAATACACTTATTTCGTGTACACTATGATAATCGCGAGGAAATATTTTGTTTAAGAAAGCGGCAGTATTTACAGACATCCATTTTGGATTGAAGTCTAATTCAAAAATTCACAATGATGACTGTGAAGAATTTATTGATTGGTATATAGAACAAGCCAAAGAAAACGGTTGCGAAACTGGTATCTTTTGTGGCGACTGGCATCACAACAGAAACAGTTTGAATATGCTGACCATGGACGCAACTATTAGAAGTCTTGAAAAGCTAGGCAAGGCTTTTGAAAAATTTTATTTCTTTCCTGGCAATCATGATTTATACTACAAAGACAAAAGAGATATCAACTCCATAGACTTTGCAAGACACATTGAAGGCATCACAATGGTAAATGAGATGATGACAGAAGGTGATGTTACACTTATTCCGTGGTTGGTTGGAGATGAATGGAAGAAGATTCCTAAAATAAAAAGCAAATACATCTTTGGACACTTTGAACTTCCTAACTTTTACATGAATGCAATGGTTCAGATGCCAGACACTGGTGAATTACAAGCAGATCACTTTAAACATCAAGAATATGTGTTCAGTGGACACTTCCACAAACGCCAAGTCAAAGGTCCTGTGCATTACATTGGTAACGCATTGCCACACAATTACGCAGATGCGTGGGATGATGAACGTGGTATGATGATACTAGAACATGGTGGCGAACCGCAGTACATCAATTGGTGGAATTGCCCCAAGTATAGAACAATAAAATTATCAAGACTGCTTGATGAAAAAGAAACTATACTAAAATCTAAGATGTATCTAAGAGTTACACTTGATTTGCCTATTAGTTATGAAGAAGCAAACTTCATAAAAGAAACTTTTATCAATCAGTACAACTGTAGAGAGATAAGTTTAATACCAAACACACAAGAAGAAGAAATGAATTCGGATATCGACATTACAAAGTTTGAAAGTGTTGATGAAATAGTTGCAAAAGAGATTGAAGCAATTGAATCAGAACAATTTAACAAAGGTAAATTGTTGCAAATTTATAGAGACCTAAACAAAGATGATTAGAATACAAGATTTGACAGTTAAAAATTTTATGAGTGTTGGTAACACAACACAGGCAGTAGATTTCAACAAGCAACAACTTACATTGGTGTTAGGTGAAAACTTAGATCAAGGTGGAGACGACAGTGGATCACGTAACGGTACAGGTAAAACAACAATTATTAATGCTTTGAGTTATGCACTTTACGGACAAGCACTTACAAACATTAGACGTGATAATCTTGTAAACAAAACAAACAACAAAGGTATGTTAGTTACTCTTGCATTTACTAAAAATGGCAAAGATTATAGAATAGAAAGAGGACGTAAACCTAACACACTTAAATTTTACATAGATCAAAAAGAACAAGAACTTACAGATGAAAGCCAAGGTGATTCACGTAAAACACAAGGCGATATAAATGACTTGTTAGGTATGAGTCATGATATGTTCAAGCATATTGTGGCACTTAACACTTACACAGAGCCCTTTTTAGCACTAAAGCCAAACGATCAACGTGCTATAATAGAACAATTACTTGGTATTACAATTCTTTCTGAAAAAGCTGATCTATTAAGAGAGGCAACAAAAATAACAAGAGATAAACTTACAGAAGAAAACGCAAGAATACAAGCAATCACAAACAGCAATGATAAGATCAAAGAAAATATTGAAAGATTGCACAGCAGAAAAAAGGCTTGGATTGCACAAAACAAACAAGACAGAGATAAACTAGAAAAAGCAATACGTGAATTAGAGCAACTTGACATAGATAGTGAACTTGAAGATCATGAAAAACTAAAAACTTGGGAAGAAAACAGTAAACATCTTACTAATTTAAGAAAAGAACGTGCAACTGTTGAACGTGCATTAGAACAAGCTGATAATAATGTAAACAAACTTGGTAAACAACTTGATGAACTTGAAACTGCCAAATGTTATGCTTGTGGTCAAGACTTGCATGATGACAAACTTGAAGAAATGAAAGATAAACTGCAAAAAGATTATGGTGATGCACACGTTTATCAAACAAGCATGGCTGAAAAAATGCAAAAGGTTGAAAAACTTATTGAAGACATAGGCGAACTTGACAGTAAGCCAAATACATTTTATGAAACTGCCAAAGAAGCATATCAACACAGAAGCAACGTTGACAGTTTGAAACAAAGTTTGAAAGAAAAGACTGATGAACTTGATCCATACACAGAACAAATTGAGGATTTAGAAAAAACTGCAATACAAGAAGTAAACTGGGATGCCGTTAATGAACTAAATGACACAAAGGATCACCAAGACTTTTTATACAAGCTGTTGACAAACAAAGATTCTTTCATTAGGAAAAAGATTATTGATCAAAATCTAGCATATCTAAACAACAGACTTACACATTATTTGGATAGACTACAACTTCCACACACAGTGGTGTTTAAAAATGATCTAACTGTTGAAATCACACAACTAGGACAAGATTTAGACTTTGACAACTTGTCAAGAGGTGAAAGAAACAGATTAATACTAGGATTGAGTTGGGCATTTAGAGATGTGTGGGAAAGTTTGTATCAAAATATCAACCTATTGTTTATTGATGAATTGGTTGATAGTGGTATGGATGCAAATGGTGTAGAAAATGCCATTGCTGTATTGAAGAAAATGGGTAGAGAACGTCAAAAGAACATTTATTTGATATCACACAAAGAAGAATTAGCAAGTCGTGTTACAAACGTGTTGAAAGTAATCAAAGAAAATGGATTTACATCATATGATAATGATGTAGAGGTAATGACATAATGGACGATACACACGACAAGTTAACAAAAGCATATCTAGAATACTATAAGGCTAACGAAGCCTGGGAAATACGCAAGAGCGAACGCACTAAACGTTCTGCTAGAAAATGGTTAAGCGAGATACGTAGACTTGCTACTGACCGAAGAAAAGAAATAATAGACGACTACAAAGCCAAAAAAGAAGATCCAAATAAAGATTAAGTGTAAGTATCTTTATAATGCACTGGACATATCAAGGAAAAACCGTAGAAAACTTACCTGAAGACTGTGAAGCATTTGTGTATTTGATCACAAATACAACCAACGGTATGAAATATGTCGGCAAAAAACTAGCAAAATTCAGAAAGACACGCCCACCTCTCAAGGGTAAGATAAACAAACGTAGAAGCAAAGTTGAAAGTGACTGGCGTGACTACTGGGGATCATCAGATCATTTGCAATCAGACGTAGAAAAACTAGGCGAAGAAAAATTCACAAGAGAAATATTACATTATTGTCCAAGCAGAGGCGTAGCAAGTTACTTAGAGGCAAGAGAACAGTTTGAACGTAGAGTGTTAGAAACAGATGAATACTACAATGGCATAATAAACGTGAGAGTAGGCGGATCTAAATTACTTAAAGAAGCACTCAAGGCAAAATAAAATTCTATATAGCAACATTGTTTGGTCGGGATAGCTCGACTCACCTTGAGGTCATACTGATCTTATGACTGGAACTGGTGCGTTGCAAGGTTGATACTAACTTAGGTATTAAAAGATCGTGGCTCTGAGAAAAAGCAACCACAATGTTAACACACTTTGCTTAACTAGGGTGTGTTAATATTCCGTAACTTATGCGAAGGCTGAAGTAGGGGGTTGACGGGTTACCGCCTCCATGCAGAAATGCAATCTTCTTAGTTAAGATGGTAAGCTCATCTTACATGATGGCATCATTGCTTTGCCCGGAGACGGGCGAAGTATGGCTCAACTATCTACATGATAGCAGTTGCTTCGCAACTTATTTCATATAATAAAATTGTTTGAGTGACAACGAAAACAAAGTTGAGCTTTAGCTCAACTACTAATGCAATTCCGGATCGCGTCCATAACGAAAAGCATCACTATCGTAGACAACAACAGGTTCCACTGCATATTCTTTGTGTGGATTGGCATCCTTTAACTGTTGTATAACAATATCCGCTTCGTGCATATCGCTACATTGGGTTAAGGGTTCTGAGTTGCCTTTCTCAAAAACATTATATCTCGTCTGAGGCATTACAATATTTACGGGGTACAGTCGATGAATTATGTATAAATATAAAGTAACAGGAGAGTAAACCATGAAAATAACGCAAATAACAAGCACAGATGCAGTTAACGAAGCTCCTGGTGGTAGTGCAATAGGTAACATAGCACGTAAAGTAGGCGCAAAAGTGGCTGGCGCCGTGGGTGCCAAAGGCACCGCCGCTGGAATGACTGGAAAAGTTGACGCAAACAAACGTGCCAAAGAAATATTCACTCAATATCGTCAATATATGGGACAAACAGGTGGCAATCCTAAAGCACCATCTGTAAATGCCTTACAGGACTTCATGCAAAAACAAGGTCTTTCTACCACGAGACTAAAAGGATTGCAAGGACAGATTACTCCTAAACAGGTTGATGATATATTACAAAAAACTGCACAGGACACATTCAAAGGTGATCTTGGAAAAGCCCAAGCAGGAACTGATGCTGAAGCTCCGCAAACACTAGGACAAAAATACGGTGGCGGTGACAAGCCAGCAGGAGGTACTGATCAAGCGGCGGCTCCAGCAAAAGGTGGTGCAACTATTCCGGCAAACATACAAAAAGCTCTTGACGGATTGAATGCACAACAAAAAGCAGAATTAGTAAAATTATTGTAAGGAAGTTTAATGCAACTAGGTGAAGTTACATCTTATAATTTAAAATCAAAAACAATACTTGCGGAAGGTTGGCAAGAGCTAACAGAAGCACAACGCATTTATATTGGAAAATGGGAAAAGAATGTTTGGCCATTAGTTGAAAGCATCAACACACTATTTGAAGCAGAACTTACTGACAAACAAATTGATGGCATCTTTACAAACGCAGAAAAAGTTGCTGTACAAAGTGGCGACAACAAAACTGCACTAGGCAAGGCCGCAGGTGTTGTTGGCGATCAAGCAAAAAAATTACAAGCACAGATAGATCAATTATTGAAAGCGGCACAGAACAGTGGCCCTGTAAAAAACTTTGATGCACAATTTGAAAAACTAAAAGCAGAATTAAAAACAAAACTTCAAGGCAACCCAATGGGTCAAAAGATACTCAAGGTTGTCGATGGTTATGGTGGCTTTGCAAAAGAAAATCCAGCCAAGGCGGCATTTGTAATTGGTGCAATGACTTCTGTACTTGCATTTGCAAGTGGTGGTGTTGTATCTGGTGCGGCAATTGGTTTCTTTTTAAAACTTGCAAGTAACACATTGAAAGGTGATCAACTGTCAACAGCAGTTGCTAAATCCGTTAAAGGTGCGGCAATTGGTGCGGCGGCAGGTGCATTAGGAGATGCTTTAGACAAGCTGTTACCTCCAGAGATCACAAACACATTCATTAATGATGCTTCAGGCGAAATTGACATAACAGCACTTGACGGCATGGATGCAACAAGCATGGCTGACCTAGATGCTGATGCGGCCAAAGAACTTATACAATCAAGAAGTGCAATGGCTGAATTGATGCGTTCAACTGATCTTGATGCAGAAGCAAAAGAAGTTTTACAAGGTCAATTGAAACAGGTTAACGACAAGATATTTGCTCTTGCAGGAGAAGATGGCGGAAACCTAAATCAGGCTATTGATTCCATGCAAGACGAATTTGGTATTGAAGGCACAGATGTTGAAATACAAAAAACTACAGATGTGTCAGGTGATGGTATAGAAGATGCAACTGATACAGAAGTTGTTGCTAAACTTGATGCAGATGATTTGAATGACGCAGGAATAAATTCAGCAGACTATCCAGACAATGCCTGGATAACTGAAAACACACAAAAATTATTAGATGCTGGTCTGACAGAAGAAGATATTGAAGCATTACAAAATGCACAAGGATTTGAAAGAGCAGTAGCCCAAAAAGAATGGATGGGTACAAGTATATCTGCCTCCAATGAAATTGTTGTTGGTGATTCTATACAAGTCGACGGTGTACCGGATGATATTAAAGTTGGTCAAACATGGAACTCAACTATTAGTAAAACATTACCAGACGGAACTGTATACAGCGGTACTGTTGAATCGATGATTGAAGGTGTTGATGCAGACGGAAATCCTGTTTACCAAATTAAAAGTGTTTTTGTAGATGCTAATCCGTTTACAGAAAATCTAGACAAGGCTTTAGAAAATTTACCAGATGATGTAAGAGATGAATTATATAAACAAGTGTTTAGTAACGTAGCGTCAGGATCAATGGAAACAGCAGTTGACGATATGGCGCAAAATATTGTTAAAGCCGCGGCGGCAGTTGGACTTGGCGGCGCATTAGCAGGCATGGAAGTCAAACCAGGCGATAAAAAAGCTGACGATAAAAAGGCTGATGCAAAAGAAGAATCAATAGACATAGAAAAATACAACAGCATAGTTGAAGACTACAACGATTTCTTAGAAGACAACCTAGAAGAAGGTCCGGTGTTAGACAAAATGAAAGCACTTGCAAAAGCAGGAGCCAACAAGGTTGGTGATGCTATGGACAAGGCAGGAGAAAAAGTTTCAGGTGCTGTAGGTAAAGCCGCAGGAGCAGTTAAAAGCGGAGCAAAACAATTAGCTAACAAAATTACCAAAGAAAAATTAATGAAGACTTGGACCAAGATGGGCAAACCAAAAGACATGGGAACCATTGTTAATATTTTATCTGACGCAGGATTATCAGATGAATCCATCGGTACCATAGCAACAAACACAAAGGTACCTTTGAAACCAGCGGCAAAACCAGACGCAGGAGAAGAAGATCCTAAAGCACCAACACCAGGCGGAGCAACAGCAAAACCAGGTGAAGATCCAAAGTCAACTGACGCTACTGCAAAACCAGTTGATGCTAACAAAGATGGCAAAGACGACAAGACAGGCAAAGTTATACAGATGCCTGGAACAAAACCAGCAGACGGAGTTGATGCTCCTAAGAGCGGCATTGGAAAAGCAATAGGTGACAAGCAACCTAAGCCACCAGGCACAGCAGGTAAAACTGCAATAGGCGGCAAACAACCTAAGCCACCAGGCACAGCCAAAGGACAACAAGCAACAGGAATGGATGTTGATGTACCAGGACTAGCTGATCAAATCAAAAAGGCTGGCATAGGTGATCAAGTTAAAAGTCAATTAAGTCAACCACCTAAAGCAGGTGCAAGTGCAGGTACTGGAAAAGACCTTGGTTCAGGAATGCAAATTGACTTGCCTACGTTAGCAAGTCAAATCAGTGATGCTGGATTACAAAAAGCCGTTAAGGCACAACTTACACAAAAACAAGTAGCCTAAAAGAAAGGCATATTTGTCTTTTTAGCAGTTTCTAGATTTTCTTTTACAAGTTTTGCGAATATCTCTCGATCCTCAGGACCAACTGCATACATTTCGTCAAGGGTCACACCCCCACGCATATACCAGCATAGTCTTGCAAGTTCTAGCTTGAAGTTTTTAGTCTCGTTATCTAAATTTTCAACTTCTTTTAGGATCTCTTCGAGAGACCTACTTAAGATCCTTACGCGAAAAAATTTGATTGATCAAACGTAATAGGCACTTCAAATGATTCAGGTGCACCAGCTTCACGCTCTTCAGCTGTGGTTTCAATGTTGAAAGGTTTGACATCAAACTTTTCTTTTTGAGCTGACAAATGATCAACCACATCAGTAAAGAATGATTTATCACCTTTGGCAATAAATTCTGCGATGTGATTCTTGTCAACAACCACTGTGTCATCAGCTTGAATCTGTACAATAGAATTAGATACCATGTCAATGGTAATGTTTGTTAGTTTGTTAAATGACTGTGCAAACTTTTCTAATTTTTCTGCATCTGGTATTTCTTGATCATTTACAACTGCATTGATCCTTTGTTCTTCAAACGTCTTGATAGCAGTTCTTGTGAACTCTCTATATGTTTGAGGCTTCAAAGTCATCTTCAAATTGCCAGTTGTCATTGTTGAATCATACGAGACATTCTGATACTTGTCTAAAAGCATTCTTAGATCAAGATCAAAAGCCCTATCAGTACCAGCTACTGGCACCTTAGTTTTGATTTCAAGTTTTTCACCATATGTTGCTATTCTGATTGCGATTAGTAAAGCATCTACATCAATGGTTGGCATATTCCACGCATCTTTGATATTTGGAACACAGCTCTGTACAACAGTCACAACTGATTGTCCATTCAGCAACGCATCTGGTGTTTTGAATGCAAGTTCATCTTTGGCCGTCATAGCAAACACTGGATATTCATTGTTCTCCGTTTTTTCAATAGCACCTTCCGGATACCAATTACCATTACTTGGTAAGTTGATATATATTTTAGGTTGCCTGAAATATTTGTGTAACGGATTAGGTCCTGTTTGTTTTACATTAGGCATGATTTTCTCCGCATAAATAATAAAGTATTCATATGCAATATTTATGAGTTGGAGTTATATCGGGTTTTAATATATGGTTCAAGTTACTTATCAAGGCGGAGGAATGGACGGTGTTACGTCAAACGCCGCTTCAGAAGCCACATTACAGCTACTTTTAAAGGCCATTTCTGGGCAGGGCGGTAATACGGGTGGAGCTCAGGGTGCCTTTGATGGAGCCAATGCCAAGGGCATGATAGGAGCCAATAAGGCCCAAACAAAAGCAACAAAACAAACCACTGAAGCAACAAAAGGTCTAGGTCAGGCTGGAAAAGATACAACAGGCGCACTCAAAAAATTGGGCAACATGGCTTCAAGGGTTGGTGGTATGCTTATTGGTGGACTTACCAACGCAGGTGCTTCAATAGGAGCATTGGGCAAAGAATTATTAATGGGCGGAAATAGGCTCAGTGATTTCTCACAACACGTCACAGGACTGATCAGTACAATACCTTTACTTGGACCTATGCTAGGAGGTGCTGTACAATCATTGGTCAATTTTATAGACATGAGTATAGATTCATTTAGAAATCTAAGTGATGCTGGTATTGACTTTGGTGGCGGATTGTTTGAAGTACAAAAAATGGCCACACAAACATCATTTAACCTTGAAACATTTGCTGGAGCATTATCAGATGGATCTAACAATCTTGCGGCATTGTTTGGAGGAGCAACAGCTGGTGCAAGGGCATTTACAAATTTAAGTAGAGAAATGCAACCAAACATTAAAGGTTTGAATGCACTTGGTGTAAGCAATGAACAGGTAGCAGAATTTACAAATGATTACTTAGAACTGCAAAAGATGAGAGGTGGAGTTGAAGGCAGAAATGCAAAACAACTAGCCGCAGGTACAAATCAATACATCATGCAGTTAGACAGACTTTCAAAAATTACAGGTATGACAAGAAAGCAGGCCGCTGAAGCATTGAGAGAACAAATGAATGATAAAAGAGTTCAGGCTTTGTTGGCGGCAGTTGATCCTGCTATCAAGGAAAATCTTGAAGGAACTTTTGTTGCATTAGGAAACGTAGGACCAGCATTCAAAGATGGAATCACTGAGTTG
>Ga0160422_10000018_pt1 | contig 75528 bp, 111 predicted proteins | sample Fk160mmetaG_FD_108192 | JGI IMG/M metagenome (GOLD analysis project Ga0160422, IMG submission 108192) | Marine microbial communities from the Central Pacific Ocean - Fk160115 60m metaG | ecosystem: Environmental > Aquatic > Marine > Oceanic > Photic zone | place: The Central Pacific Ocean... | reverse complement strand
TGGCATGCAGGTAATGATGGTTCTGGTAGTGGGTTAGATGCTGATACACTTGATGGATTAAACTCTACAGCATTCTTAAGAAGTGGTGCGAGTGATATAATAGATAGTCATACTAGTGGCTCAAACTTACAAGGCTCTTACTTTTTACAAGGCTGGGGAGACGCAGATCATTCTAATAACGGACCAATTGGTGATTTTCTTAGATATAAAGACGCAACACTTTGGGGATACAATGGTAGTTCCTGGACAAATTTAGGAAACTGCGACGGAGTATTAGATGGAAATTATGCTCATCAGTATGGAGGTCTTACACTATCTCAAAGTTATCAAGAATTTGTAATTGACTTTGGAGCAAACTTAGGATATTCTTTCCCAGGAAAATTTAGAATGCAACATAGTACAAATGGTAATACTATGGCAATTTATCTAGAAACAAAAGAATCAATAACAAATGGGTATGAGAGTGGTTATACAACTGAAACAACTATATCAGGTGTTGGTAGTTGGCCGGGAGAAACTGTAACAAAAGTTTCTTTTGGTGTAGGCTCATCTTATAGAAATAATTTTAGAATTCGTATTGTGCCTACATGGTCACATGCATCGAATAGTATTACAATTGGAGGCATACAGCTAACAGGATTTTATGGTAGTATAACAAAAGCATATATTACAACTCATGACAGAGCTTTTAATGTGCTTGAATCACTACAAATAGACGGAACAACTGTTTTTACCAATGCAAGACAACTTGCAAATGTAGCTTCGTTAGACTCAACTACTATTGGAGCATTTGAAGGACAATTCTTAAGAAGTAATGCAAATGATACTGCGAGTGGTAAAATTACTTTTACAGCCGCGGAAAGTGTCGAACTTACTGGTATCAGAGGTGCAGCCCTCGGATCACAGACTGGTGATTTTATACAGATGTATGAAAGAGTTCATATTGGAAGTCCGGCTGGTTGGGGACATAGTAGTACGGCAGCTCCTTCTGGTGGATTATCTGTTTATGGTGGTGTAAATGTTGCAACAAGTGGTTCTGGTACTTTAACGCGAAATAGTAATACTGTTTGGGACGCAGGTAATGACGGTGCAGGTTCTGGATTAGACGCTGACACCCTAGACGGTATGCAACCTAAAAGTGCAACTGGTTCAGCAGGTTCTAATCAAATATTAAGAACACATTCAAACGGTTACCTGTACATGCAAAACTGGATAGATGTTGGAAGCGCAGGACTTTATTCTTCTACTTACGGACCTCATTGGTATGCAAATGGTACAAATGGGTGGTTTCATAGAAGTGGAAATTCAACTACCTCTAGACTAGCAATGTCAAACAATTCTAATACTGTAATGGGGTATTTTTATGCAGAATCTGATAATGATATAGGTATATTAAATAATAGTGCTGCTTGGTTATTAAAATGTAAATCTAATGGGAACTTATATAAAGGCGATGAAGCTGGACTAATTTGGCACTCAGCAAATGACGGTTCTGGCTCAGGTTTAGACGCTGATACTGTTGACGGTAAACACAAAGATTTCCTAATGCATTATAAAGGTGTAGTTTCTGGAAACTGGGATACTATTTTCAGTCAGACTGATGGACACATGGGTGTATATGAAGTACAAAATATAACTGGCGGTAGTCACTCTAACTATCCTACAGGCGCATATGGGTATGGTGGGGTACTATCTTGGCAATTAGATAATTCTACATTTAAAATGTATGCACCCCATACTGGAAGTTTATTTATACAAAATGGTTGGAATAATGACGAATACTCTGGTTGGAGAAAAGTCTGGGATAGTGGTAATGACGGCTCTGGTTCAGGACTAGACGCCGATCTTCTTGACGGTGTACAAGGTTCCTCATTCTTAAGAAGTGATGCACAAGATAATGGTGCCCAGTCAGCGGCAAATTACCTAAATTTACAATACCTCTACAATAACAAGTTACTAATCGCTAACGGAACAACCTCATTTACAGACGCCTATAACGATTCACCTTGGTATGGTATAGGTCGAACAAATGTACCAGGATATAATGGTTCAGGATATAACAAAGCTCAGATTGCTTTTTACTGGGGACTTACATTACGAAGTGCTCAAGCAAGAATAGAATTATCTCCAGCAGCAAACGGACCAATTAATTTTGGTGATGGTGGAACAAGTAACTGGGCAAAAATTAATAGTACAGGAATTTATCAAGGTACATCAAATCTTGTCTGGCATGCAGGCAATGATGGTGCAGGCAGTGGCTTAGATGCTGATACAGTTGATGGTGTTCAATTAGCTAATCTTGCGAGAACTGATATTGCAGAAACTTTTACTAACAATCTAGCAGTAGAAGGCAACTTATATATAGGAGCAGGTAGTAACGATGGTTACTTCTTTAGTGACACAAATGGTAGAACTGCCTTTGCAAATGGCGATTTTTACATACAAAACTCTGTAACTAACTACTATAACTATGCAACTAATCAATATATAGGTGACAGTAGTGGAGACAATATACACTTCCGAGCCAATGTCCTTGATGGTACAGGCTGGAGTATTAATGGAGCAGGTAAGTTTAGCACAAGAGATATTCAACTAGAATCTGGATATGTCTTAATGAGATCGAACCATAACTCAGGTCATTTAGAAGGTTCATACAATAATGTAGGTGGAAATAGTACTAAATCAAATCCAATTTATACAATTGGTTCAAGTTACAATCCAGGCGAGTCTGCATTAAGTAATATGTATGGTATTGGCTACAGTCACTCTGATGCATCTTTTTATGGGGGTACAGGAGTTTCTGGTTGGGGAATGTATGTTGCTGCCGATGGCGACGCAAGAGTTTTTCTTGGTGGAAGTAATGGTGTTATAAGTTCTACTGGTCAACATTATGTTGGTACAAATGTAGTTTGGAATGCAGGTAACGACGGATCAGGTTCAGGATTAGATGCCGATACGCTTGATGGTTTAGAGCTACATAATACTCAAGGTACTCAGAACACTGCGAATCAAATAATAAGAACTCAAAACAATGGGTATACAATGTTAGGGTGGATTAATACTACATCTGGAGCAACTTCAAGCACTTTGCAAAGAATTTATTGTTCACAAGATGGCTATATAAGATACCAAACTCCTGCAAACTTTGGAGTTTCAATTAGTCCACATATTAATTATAATACTATAGCAAACACACCAACAATACCAACAAATAATAATCAGCTAACAAATGGAGCTGGTTACATTACAGCATCAAACGGTGCCATAACAAATAAACTACCACTTGCTGGTGGAACAATGACTGGAAATCTAGTTTTAGATTCTGGAACAAATACTTTATTAAATGTTAAATGTGATAATGCTGGTGAAGCCATAGTAAGAGCTGGAGGAGATGGACAAGGTACTGGAGCATTTGAAGTTTCACAAGACAATGGAAGTCATGGTGGAGGAATGTCATACAATGGAGACGGCTCTCCAGCATTCGCATCAGGCGAAACAAATGATTATGTTACATTCTACAGAATTAATGCTGGAACTAGGTATGAAGTATTTTCTTATCCATATTCTGGAAACCAAGTATATTTTAATGACTGGACTTACTATCCAAGTAACTACGGTAACAGAACAACTGGAGATTGGATAAAAAATCAGACAGCTCATGGATATATACAGATTGGCCCAGCAAACACAAGTCATGCTCATATTTATACTGATAGAAGTAATTTCTATTTTAATAAAACCTTACTATATGCTAGTGGAAACTTAATGTGGCACGCAGCTAATGACGGAGCAGGTTCAGGATTAGATGCAGATTTACTTGATGGACTACATGCTTCATCTTTTGCAAGAACAACTGCAACTGCTAGTATTAATATGCAAAACTTTTCTATTACTAATCTAAATGATTTATCTTTTAATGACCCTGGAGTTCAAGAAGGTATTAAGTGGAATGGTGGTAGTCTGTGGCAGATATATGAATCACCAAATAACCAAACAAATGCGGCAGGTAATTTACAATTTACAAGTGGAAGTGGTAACGGTACTATAAGAATGACACTAGATACTAGTAGTAATCTAACTGTTACTGGAGATGTAGTGGCTTTCTCAGATGAAAAGTTGAAAGACAACATAAAAGTAATCGAAAATCCAATAGAAAAAGTAAAACAAATAAGAGGAGTAACTTTTACTAGAAATGATTTAGAAGATGAAAGAAAACATACTGGAGTAATAGCACAAGAAGTAGAAAAAGTCTTACCTGAAGTTGTTCTACATGATAAAGATACTGATATTAAAACAGTAGCTTATGGTAATATGGTAGGACTACTTGTAGAGGCAATAAAAGAACAACAAGAAACAATTAATAAACTAACCGATCGAATTAACGATCTAGAAAAGAAGGAGAAATAAAATGGCAGTAACTTATACGCTAAAAGAAACTTTCACTGGAAAAAGGACTACAAAAACCCCTGATCCAGAGAACGAAGGAAAAACAATTGATACAACTGCTGATGTTACTGACATCGAAGTTGAATTTAAAAGTGATAGCCCTGATGTAACTCATACACGATATGTAAATGTATGCTTTGATGGTAGTGGAAACTACGATGATACAGCTACAAAAGCAAGATGTGCAGAAGTTGCGATGGGAGTCGAAAATAAAATTGCTCTAGGAGTAATTGAAGTACCCGCTTCATAAGAAGCAAGCCAATAAAGGAGAAATATTATGGCAATAACAAAAACAACAAAGGTAGGTAGAATTGAAGTTTACCCACCAATTGATAGTACAGCAGAAGCTACAAAAATGGATGCGCATGAAAGAGTAATGGTTGTATACGAAGACACTCTAGATGATAGTGGTGATGCAGATTTACCTGTAACTGCTACAAGAGTGAAAAATATAACTAAATTAGTTGCTGACGATGGAGCAAACACAGATTATTCAAGCGAAGACGCACTTGTAAAAACAGTGTGTGCGGCAGTTTGGGCCTAAGATATGGCAGTACCTAGCAGTGGATCAATAAGCATGAAAGGAATCTTTTCTGAAAAGAATGAAGATGACTATGGTGCATCAAATATGGACGGCGAGACTGGTCTCAGTTTAAGAGGCTTGTCAAGTAATTCATATAGTGATACTGCGTCTGGTGGTAATATAAATTTAAACACAAGTTATGCAAGTACTGCTTCAGGTGGAGCAAACTTAATAAATAGTCCATATGCAATGTCTGAGTTTCGTGGATACAATCATGATGAAGTAACAGATGCCTTTCCAGGTTCTGGAGAAGATAGCTGGTTTCAAGTTGGTGGACTCGGTGGAGATGCTCCATTTCAATGGGGTAGTGCAACTACGAGTAATGCTTTCTTTGCACAAGCTGGGTGTAATTGTGGGTTTCAGAACGATCAATCAAATGATAGAATTGCAATGAGATGGACTACTTATACTCAAGCAGCTGCATCATCTTATAGCTATGCATATGTAGGTTATGATGGTTTTGCGACAAATACTTTTTATGCAAAATGTGAATACGCAACTTCAACAACGGGATTTGTAGGAACTGCAGAAAATCCCTCTTCTGGCTCTCCTGCAACAAATACTTATACAGCAATAAGTACTTCTAATTATAGTCCTACATGGCAATGGTCGTGTACTGTAAATAGTGGGGCTGGTACAAGAAGTATAACTAGTTTTGGGGGAAGTAATTCAAATCCTGATTGGACAGTTGCTTCGAATAGTAGTGGAGCAAATGCGATATCTGGAACTCCTAGATCCGTATATTTATCAGCAACTCGTGGTACCGGAGGGCCTGGAGGCGGTGGTGGTGAAGGCTTCTGTATACATGAAGATATGTTGGTTTCTACACAAAGAGGTAATATGACTATTGATGATATTATTGATAAAGCACCACCAAAAATATGGTCTTGGAATAAAGACACAAATCAAGATGAACTTGTAGACATATGGGAAATAAAAGTTGTAGAGCATGATACTCTTTATAAAATAAATAATATAATGCTAACTGACGATCACATACTGTATACTGAAAACTACACACCTGTTTCTGTCAATCCGACAAAAGCAAAAGAAAACTATGAAAAAGATTCTACTGAAATAGTAGTAGGGAATAAATTAATGAAGAAAGATGGAAGCTTAGAGACAGTAACCTCGATAGAAGCTTATTCTGGCACTCATAGAACCTATGCAATTAAAACATCACTAGGCAACTTTTATGCCAATGGTGTCCTAGTAGATTCTGAAATATAAAAAAGGGGCTTAACGCCCCTCTTTCTTTTTAGGCCTCTTCGGCCTCTACCACTTCAGGTTCTTCCTGAGGTTTATCAACAACTTCTTTTAGTCTGCTGGTAAACCCTTCTGATGCAATAGTTACTTGGTCTAATTCCATTTGCAAATTTTGTCTTTTTGCGCCTAGATTATTCAAACAAGCAACATAATATTTTGCTTCATCATTTAACTCTGAAATGACATATTTTTTATCATCAAGCATTAAAACAGGCTCTTCCTGTTGTCCTACTTGAGGAGCTATATTTTCTGTCGACATAATGTTCTCCTAAATAAATATATCTTGCCAATTTCCTTGGGTACTACTCTTAGCATACTCTGTAGCACGATTTTCAAAAAAGTTGGTATGCTCAACTGCATTAACTTGCATATCAATCCATGGTAAAGGATTTTCAGTACTGTGGAATATTTTCTTCATTCCTAGTCCTAGTAATCTTCTATCCGCAATATAACGAATATATTCTTTTACCTCTTTTGCTGTTAAATCTGGAACATTTGCTTTTGCAAAGCAGACATCAATAAATTTGTCTTCTAGTTCTACAGTTCTTTCAGCTGCACAGTAAATTTCATATTTTAACTTATCTGTCCATAATTCTGGGTTTTCTGCAATAAACGTTCTGAAAAGTTTGGATAGACCTTCTACATGTAGACTTTCGTCTCTTATTGACCATGTAACAATCTGTCCCATTCCTTTCATTAATCCATGTCTTGGATAATTAAGAAGAATTGCAAAACTACTAAATAGTTGCACTCCTTCTGTCATTCCACTATAAACTGCCATGGTCTTTGCCATCTCATGTGGAGTATCCATATTAAAATCTGTTAGATACTCATGTTTTTCTACCATAGCTGCTATGTCCATAAACTCTTTATAGATATCTTCATCTTTTCCAAGAGTTTCTAAAAGTAAAGAGTATGCTTCTTGATGCACTGCTTCCATTGCAGCAAATGCAACTAACATCATTCTTACTTCTGGTTGTTTAAATGTAGGTAAATAATGGTGGGCATAGCCTCCACACACATCTACATCTGCCTGAGTGAAAAACCGAAATATATTATCTAATAACAGTCTTTCATCTTCTGATAATTTTTCATTATAGTCCTTAATGTCATCTTGTAAAGGTACTTCATCTGGTAACCAATGCATTTGTTGTTGTTTTTTATAATTCTCAAATGCCCAAGAATAACTGAAAGGTTTATAATAGTTTCTTTCTTTTAATAAACTCATTTATCCCTCACAACTTAAACAATCTGATTGCTCAAAGATTATTTCTCTCTTAGCTTGACTAGATACTTCATCAGCTCTTGATATAGCTTCCGACCTCAAATAGTAAAGCGTTTTTAAATTTTTTGCCCATGCTAACATATGGATATTATGTAAATCTCCTTTGTTAACGTCTGGCGGGAAAAATAAATTAAGACTTTGAGACTGACATATATGCTGTTGTCTTTCAGCTGCATGTTCTATTACCCAGGCTTGATTTATCTCTACCGCTGTTTTAAATACATCTTTTTCATGTTCTGATAAACAATCAAGATGTTGAACACTACCTTTATTTACAACTATACTTCTCCAAGTTTCATTGTATAAGTCAGCGTGTCCTATTTTCTTCATTAATAATTCGTCCAAATACTTATTTTTTAACAAATTAGAGCCAGATTTAGTTTTTTGGTTAAAAGCATTTGCTCTAAAAGGTTCTATACTTGGACTTGTGTTTCCACAAAGAATACTAGAAGAAGCATTGGGAGCAATAGCAAGTAGATGTGCATTTCTTACTGTACAAGAATCATCATCTGGACAAGCTCCTCTCTCAACTGCTAGTCTTCTAGTCTCTTTATCTGCTAAATCTTTAATACCAGAGAATATTTCCTCATTAAGTGCAGCCGCAACTGCGCTCTCAAACGAAACCATATTTTTCTGTAAGTACGCATGGAATCCCATGGCACCGAGACCAATACTTCTTTCTCTTTTAGCACTATATCTAGCTCTTTTTAGTTCTCTGGGGGCTGTTTCTATAAAAGACTCCAAAACATTGTCTAGAAATCTAATTAAATCAGGAATAAATGCAGGTATCTTTTTCCATTCATCATAATACTCTAAATTAACACTAGAAAGACAACATACAGCTGTTCTTTCTTCGTTTGTTGCAAGTGTTATTTCTGAACAAAGATTACTCTGATTTACTCTTAAACCTTTATTTTGTTGAAAGTGGGGTAAATCATTATTCACCGCTTCTTCGAACATAATATATGGCTCTCCTGTTTCCATTCTGTTTTGAAGTATTTTTACCCATAATGCCTTTGCTGAGACAGTCTTCTTCACTTCTCCACTATGAGGATCAATTAACTCCCACGAGTCGTCGTATCCTGGTTCTTTTGTGGCGAGGTGGATTGTTTCCATGAATCTGTCCGAGACGATAATCCCATGATGTAAATTAAGACACTTACGGTTACTATCCCCACCAGTAGGTTTTCTAACATCTAAAAATTCCTCGATTTCGGGGTGGTCAATATTGAGATACCCAGCATAACTACCCCGTCTAGTTACACCTTGTGAAAATGCTAACATTTCTGCATCTACAACCTTTAAAAATGGTATGATACCTGTAGATTCTGAGCCTTTAGATGTTTTAGTTCCTGAAGAACGAACATCTCCCCAATATCCACCGATTCCACCACCAAAAGAGGATAAAAAAGCATTTTCTGTATAATGCCCTGTTATTCCCTCTCTGCTGTCATCTACGTAATTTAGAAAACAACTTATTGGCAGACCTCTTTTTGTTCCGCCATTTGAAAGAACTGGTGTTGCAAACATAAACCATAGATTACTTGCATAATCATAGATTCTTTGTGCATGGTCTTCATCATCAGCAAAAGCTTCTGCAGCTCGTGCAAATGCTTCCTGCGGAGAATCCTCCCCTGGCAACATATATCTATCTCTTAAAGTTATTTTACTAAAATCACTTAGTAACTTGTCTCTACTGTAATCTAATTTTATCATATGTAATTTCCTATAATATCGTCTACAACTCTTGTATGTTTACCTAATGCTGTTTCTGAATATTCTTGTAAATCCATCAATTCTACATTCAGTAACAACTGTTCTTTATTATTATTTAGTTCTTGTACAAACTTATAACGACTTTCTAAAGGACATGAGTTGTATATGTCATAAATATCGCCATATTGTTGTATTAATTGAGTTGCTCTTTTTGGACCAACTCCTCTGATTCCTGGAATATTATCTCCTTTATCCCCTGTTAAGCATTTATAAGTTAAATACATTTCAGGTTCAACATCATAATGTTCGTCCCAGTTATCGATTGTTGTTTCTTTTCTCGTAACTGTCGAGAATCTAGAAACTCCTTGTTGCACTAGTAAGTCCCAGTCTTTGTCAGAAGAAATCAACCAAATATCATTTATGTTATAGTCTTTTCTTTTTTGAACTATGTAAGCAGCAATGTCATCTGCTTCTACTCCGCCAAAGCGAAGTGTTGGTATTCCTCTTTCTTGAAAACTTTTTAGACTTAAATCAAACTCCTCTAAGATTTCTTGGAATTGTGCAGCCTCTTCTTCTGTTTGGTCTGCTAATTTTTCCCTTCTATTTGCTTTATATTCAGGGTAAATATCTTTTCGATAGTGGCTACCACCATCTCCAAGCACAACAATTCCTCCGCAATCGTAGGATTTTGCTAGTGATTCTACAGTTCGAATAAAGTCAAACTGAAAATCTAATTTTTTTGCATGAACCCATCGCCAAATAATGTTGAAACCATCAACTATCAGCAAGTTCCCATTCGGTATCGGGTTCCCATGGTCTGTAAATTTTATCGCCATTTGTAAATTCCACCTTTTCTAATTCTAGCCAATCTTCAGCAAGAGCTACATACGCTCCTACCCAGTTGACATACATATATCTCTTGCAAACCTTTGGTTTGCGTACTGTAGCTACAAATATTTTAGACCTATTGTATTTAAAGAATAATAGTGGTTCTTGTTCTCCAGCTTGTGCCTGTTTACAAAGTTTACTCCACCACTTTATCCATTGGTTACTTTTACTAGTAAATACTTTATCGTTAAAATGTGAATCTTTATAATTCTTTACTTCTATACAAAAGAGATTGTGTTTGTGTGGAACATATATATCTCCTTTAAGGTAATGTAAGGCACCAGATGATGGAATTCTTTCGAACTCCAACCCTGCATGCCTACGAAGCATATCTCTTACTAAGTATTCTCCTCTAGCTCCTTTTGCTCTACTATCCGTCATTTAAATAACTCATATTATTTTCTTTTATAACTTCTATTTTTGCAAGTAAAGGGTGTGTCCAACCATGTGAAACCATAAAAGTATTTAAATTATCTTCTCCCAATAATACTTCAACTACTTTTTCTTTTCCTTGTTCATCAAGAGCCTGAGTTACCTCATCTAAGAATAAGATATTTATTCTTGACTTTGATATACTTGCCATTAATTTTCTGATAGCAATAAGAGTAGCAATATTAACTCTGGCTAACTCTCCACTAGAGAGTGCTAGTATTTCTACTGCTTTACCGTTGTCATCTACTTCTACATTTAATTTATCATTGTTAATTACAAATTGTAAATTAAATCTACCATCAGAAAGTTCTGCTAAATATTTGTTTGCTAATTCTTCTAAGTCTTTTACAAGACTTTCTATTTTATAAGCAAGTAGTCCATTTGTACTAAATGCTTTTTTCAACACTTCTAAATAAGTATTTCTTTCTTCTTCTTCTATTGTGCTGGAAGTAACTTCTTCTAATTGTTTTTCATATCCTTCACTCTGTTCTTGCCAGATACCTATTTTAGTGTTATGTCTTTCTATTCGAGTATTTTCTGCTATTGCATCTTCCAATGCTCCTCTTTCCGCTTGTATTTTAGTTTTTATTATTGTTACTTTATCTTCTAATTCATCTTTTATTGCGGTCTTTGTCGGCAAGGATTGGTCTATACTCTTATATAATCTTTCCCATTCATCTATTTGTTGTTCTGCGTGTTTTAGTACCCTATTATTTTGTTCCATTTCTTCTAGTTTTTCACTTATTTTCTTTATTTCATCACTAATATACTTTGCTGACTTATTATGTTCTTGATACTGTTGTTCTATAAATTCCATATCAATTGGTTGTTCACAAGTTGGACACTCTGCATCTTCACTATTTTTTAAGTTTTCATACTTACTTCTCATACTTACTTCACGAGATAGTTCTGACTTCCATGTTCCTAGACTTTCTCTTTTTAATTTTGTATCTTCAATCTTTCCGTTTGCTACAAGATTCTGGTACTGGGAAATACTGATTTCTTTTAACGCTTGTTTATAATTTTCATTTGCTAAAATTTTTCTGTTATTTTCAGAGATATTTTCAATTTCTATTAATAGTGAACGTAAAGTTTCTTCATCTTCTTCCGAGATTTTTGGTAAATCCACTTTTGATAGTAGTGTCATATCCATCGATTTGTTGTCTTGTAACCATGAAACAATTTGTTCTGATCTTCCATTTAGGTGTGACAATTGCTGAGATGAAAGCCTTGTTTCTTCTTTAAACACTTCAAAAAAATCTACATATTGGTCTAAGTTCAATAAGTCAATCAAGAACTTTTTACGGTTAGTATCTGTGGCAGTTAAAAACTGCAAACTTGCATTAGTATTTTGATATACTAACTGTGTAAATGTCTTAAAATCTAATTTTAATAGCTCTTCTACTGTTTTATATGTATTTGTTGCTGTATGCGAAGATATGTCTTTTCCATTTTTTAGTAATTTACACTTTATACTAGTTTTTCTATTTACATCTATCTCGTAATCATCTTCATCTACAGAGAAAGTAAGATTTATACTATATCCTTTGTTTGCATATCTATTAGGAATATCAGCTTTTTTAACACCTTTACTGTTTTTGTTGAATAATACCTCTTCTAATATTAGTGGAATAGATGACTTACCGACACCATTTGTTCCTACTAACTGCGTAAGAGTAGAGTTTGTTAAATCAAGCTCTACATTTTCTCCGTACGAGAAGCAGTTACTCCATGTCAACTTCTTTAGAATAATCACTAAATACTCCTATAATTTTGCTTATTTTATCTTTTTCTAAATTCAATACTTCTGTAAAGTATAGTGCAAGTTCTTCTTCTATACTCATTTCTTTTAGTAGAGCAAGAGTAGATTCACTTGTCTTTTTTAATAATTTTTTATCCAGCAACTCTGAATTTTTAATGTTTGCTAAGTCAGTAACATCTCCTTCTATTTCATATATTGTATGATGAAAATCTGTAGGTATCATGTCTGCTGGGTCTGTCACAGTCTTTCGATAAAGCTGTGGCATGTCAAACTTATGCCATGTCCAAGACCAGTCATCATCAATTAAGAGATAACCAGTCTTGATTTCATTTCTATGAAACGAAGTAGACATTGGACTTCCAGGATAGACAATGTTTCTCTGAGTGTTCTCATGTGCATGTAAGTCTCCTGCAAAAACAAGTTTAAACTTGTCAAATCTTTCTAAATCTACTTCGGGTGTTACATGGGGAGGTATCTCTCCACGAACGTGAGTAAATAAATACTCTACAGTATCATCTATAGATTCTATACTGTTTTTCTTGTGAAGTTCAGCATACGGTAATATTGCAGCTTTGCCTTCCGTTCCTAAGTACCATGTAGTATCTACAACTTGTACTAAAGGATTGAGTTCTTCTGTAACTCTTTTTAAGTTTGTAAAAAATGTTCTGTTTTTACGAGTTGCTTCATGGTTACCATCAAATATAATAGTTTCCACAGTAACACCTTTTACAAAATCAAAGTAGAGCGTTAACTCGTCCATTGAGGGGACTCGGTCGAATAAGTCCCCACCAATGATATGCAGATTAACATTCTTCTCTAAGTCATAGATTTGGTCGAAGAATAGCTTGTATCTACTACAAGCCCATTCCATCGGTACATTCTTTTGCCCTAGTTTTATATGCCAATCTGCAGTAAATAGAATCATGCTACGAAATCATCTCCTTCTTCCCATGCACAACCAGTGAGTCCACCAGCTTTAAGTGCTTTAAGAGTTCTTCTAATCTCTTCCGCATTTCTTCCTGTGTCAAGTTCGTTGACTGATACATGTCTTATGATTCCTTCTGGGTCAAGTATGTAAGTTGCTCTGTAGCAAACTCCTTCGTCTTCATTTACTATTCCTAGTTCTGAAGCTAACTTAAGACCACAGTCTGCAGCTAAGACGTGTTCTACCGCATATAAGTCATGGTGTTCATCTGCTGTTCTCCATGCAAATTTGCAGTATTCATTATCTCCACTAACACCAATGATGTCAGTTGTTTCGTTCATTAACTTATCCATAGCTACAATTTCTGTTGGACAGATAAATGTAAAATCTTTTGGATAAAAATAAATGATAGACCAATCTGTCAACCCCCAACTGTTTACAGTACAGAAGTCATGGTCAGGTAAATCTGCATTACCGCCACTACCGATTACTCCATTCATTTCGAACTCGGGAAATTTTTCTCCAACTCCAATCATATCAGTCTCCTACGCAACATCAAACTCGTCAGATACAGAATCGTCCATATCATCATCAGCTTGTGTTATCTTTTTGAGTAAATCCAATTGAATTTCAGGTGTAGGTCTTGGTAATACTTCGTCCATAGATTTTAAGTTTTCAACTAATGATAACTCATCTTCGTTTAACGGTCTTACTTTACATTTTAATGCTTGTAGTTGATACTCAACATTGTAAGCATTTGGCCCTGTTTTCTTTCTTTTGAAGAAAACGTCCCAACCAGTCTCAAAATCTGTTGGGTCACCTAAGTCTTCCATAGCGACAGTAAGTTGTTCGAATAACTTCTTCTTTAGGTTGAAGATTTTTACTTTGTTGTCGCCGTAATCTATACATTGTATAGCGTATGACCAGCCACATTTTAAATCAGGAAAGTATGATTGAACATGGTCTTTCTCAGCATTGTTAAATGTTTCTGTGTTTCTATCGAAAGCAAGACATTCCATAGGTATATTTTTACCGTTCTCACCTTTTACCCAGTATACATATCTTGGAAGTAAGTCGCCCACTAGTCTTACATGGTGGTCTTCTTTTCCTGTGTATACATAAGAGTCAAGTTTCTCTTTTCTTGCTTCGCCTTTAGTTTGATTAAATTTTATTGCCATTTTAATTCCTTTAGGTCTGTGATTTCTTCGAACTTAAAATGTATCTTATCATTTTCAATCCAAAGTAATCTATTATTTGTTATTATATCCTCACTAAGTGGGTACATAATGAGGTCCAGTGTGGTGTCTTTTGTTCTAACATAATTGTTATAGTTGCGGAATGAAGCGACACCAGCATATTCCACAATCTCTCTATCGGAATATAAATTCCGTTGTATAAATAATGCTTGTGGATTCAAGAGATAACTACGCCCACCCCATTTTTTCGTCCAGAATTTGAACTTGGGGTCGTAGTAATTTGATGGCGGTATTCTGTGAGTTAAAATGTCAAGAATGACCATGACATCTTTTACACTACCGTTTGTCTCTTTTAGAATCTTTTTCCAATTATACAATATCATATATTATAACAAAAATTTGAACTTGTGTCAAGCATTATTTTTCTGACCTACTTTGTTACCTAGACTATAAAATTCGTATCTCATAGCCCTGTTTCATGTAAAAGCCATATCGAGCCTTCGCCTGTCTTGTAGCCGTTTTACCTTTTAGGTGTATGTCTACAACAACAGGCTGTTTCTTTCCTTCTTGCTTTCGAACGATTCTGCCGATTAACTGCGTAAGTAAAGGGTCGTTATTAATAGGTGTAGCCAAAACTAGACAACTCAGAGCATTAAGTGAGATGCCCTCCGAAAATATCGCTTGTGTGCCATAGAGAATATCTTTAGAAGTTTGTACACTTTCTAAAAGACTTTCTCTCTGTTCTTGGTCTAGCTCACCTGTAATGCAGACGGCAGCCTCTCCACTTAGTCTCGCGCAAGTCTTTAGCAGGGATACTCGGTCACTTACTACCAGAACTTTGTGTCCCTTTGCAGCATAGCCCGAAGCAATCATTGCCACACTATGTAAATACTCTTCTTGCGAAACTAAATGGTTTATTCTATTTGCCCAAGGTACGCGATTCCCATCGAGGAAGCGCACATCTGACTCAATTATGTCAATTACAGGAGTCATGAAGTTCTCTTTTGGTGGTTTTAGTACATGCTGTCCGAAATAATCTCGAAATACTACATGCTTTCCATCTTTTCTCTCCAATGTTCCTGTAAGTCCTATTTTATATCGACAATGTAATTTGTCGATAATTCTACTAAATGTCGGGCTTGAGATGTGATGCATCTCGTCAAGTATGACTGTCCCGAACTCCTTTTTTATTTCATCAACTTTACGATAAAGACTTTGTATATTTCCAATCACTATCGGAGTATCAGTTTCAAACTTTCCACTTCCAATAATTCCTGGCGTAAATCCAAAGACTTTTTCTACTTCTTTTGCCCACTGATTTCTTAGTGCAATTGTGTGGACAACTACTAATGTTTTTTGTTTTAGTTTTGATGCGATTGCTAAACCTGTAAAAGTCTTTCCCCAGCTAACCCATGCGTTTATTATTGCACAGTCTTGCACTTCGTCATAAACCTTTTGTTGCGATTCTCGTAAAGTGAACGCAAAATCAGGAAAGTCGATTGGTTTGTTTACTCGCATATCAACTATCGTGTAATTACTTGGGATTAAATCCAATCTTCCAATTGGTATGGAAATTAATCCCCCACGAATATACCCCATGTTTTTTATCATGAAAGGCGGATCTTGTGGATTTCTTGGCGGTATAGCATATGTTAATTCTCTGTCGATTTTCTCACGAACATCGGCAGGAACTTCCATAAATACTCTATTTGCTAGTACAGCTTTGTCCATTCTATTATTGTGTCCTGTTGTATATCTTCCCATTTTTCAAAAGTAGTGTTATACATTAAAATTTTATCACTATCATCTCGTTGATTCATTACAAAATGATTTGGTATTTGTTCTGGGTCAAGAGTCATTTCCATTTCCCTTTCTCCACCTCTCTTTAGACTTTGAAACTTTACTAGACAAAGTCCACCTGTTAAATCTTCTATTAAATTTTTCGCCATGTGTCTCTCTTTTTCTCTGTAGCAAACTCCCACAATTCCCATGGAAGTCCATTTCTATACAGTATTCCTGCCCAAGTTTCTTCTAACTTTGGCGGTCTTTTACAAACGAATGGAAAGGGTATATCTATTCCGTCACTTTTTAAACACCAAACTAACGCTGCGTTACCCTTGCCCTCTAATTTACCTATTTTATGATACTTGATAGAGGCAGTCTTTGTTTTCTCTAGTAAGAAGTATTGTCCATTACTATCAATATAACTCTTGCCTCTATGCCGTATCAAATCTGGAATTGTATCTATCATAAATCTTAGAGGATAAATACTCTTCATTGGCGTCTGGAGTCTACGCATAGCAAGATTATTGCCAGGCATATTTTTATCATCAATAACTTGTCCATCTGCCACAAGCAAGCCATCAATTAAGTCAACATCTTCTGTGCCGACAACATAGATTGGAAACTGTATTTCATCATATATCATAGTCCTCTCCCTATGACAAAGAAAGAAAGCATCATAAAAGCCAATGCGGAAAACTGTACTAGTGCCATAACAAATACTATGGATAGTTGCTTTTCTCCCCAAGGCTCTAATTCATCTTTATACCAATCTTCAAACTCTTTAGGAGTTGCGTCTCTTGGTTTATGTAAATTAAACTGTAGTTGTTCTTCATATCCTCTTTTCTTCATCTTACATTTCCTCTTAATGCGAAATAAAGACCACCAACATATAAACTTATATGTAAATAGTCATTATAAATTACGTCCCATAGACTTGCAGGACTGAGAATCCAAATGACCCCAGTAGCTATACAAGTCATTGTAATACCACTAAATCTTGTAATTAAGTCTCCTAACTCTTCAGTTATCAACTTAAAATTAGGGTGGTGTCTACCTATTCTTGCTAAGAAGAAATGCTTAGCTGTCCAAGGTATTAGTCCTATTAGTCCACCTACCATTAGTCCTACAGCAGCACCAATCTCTCCCCAAGTTACAAACCACCATACTATATACGGCAATCCCCATGCTTCGGCAACTGTACCATCAACAGGTAACTTACTTAGTCCCTGCTGAAGAAACATAGCCGACAATGGTATTCTTAAGAAGAAGGTTGCTATATTTGGTGGAGCTTTAAATCTATTCATTCATAGTTTCCTCAATAAAGTTACCTATTGTTTGCATATCTTGCTCAGATAACATTCCTGCTTGAGCCCACATTGTAGAACTCATGTTTCCTACTTCTCCTCTATTTTTATAAGTTGTAAGTCTATCAACTATATACTCCGAACTTTGTCCTGCGAGTTTAGGAAATATTCCCATACCCTGTCCATTTTGTCCGTGACAAGCAGCACAGCCTGCCCATAGTCCTCTTATTGAAGAGAAAGGGTCTTCTGCTGCTGCAGCTTGTTTTGCTTGTAGTTGTTCAACTACTGTGCCATTTTCTTCTACATATTTTTCATAACATTCGCCATAACATGCAGTATTTCTTTCATAACCTTTATACTCTAGATTTGAGTAAGTATGTGATATTATGCCATACATAAAACCACATATACCTATAACTAAATAAAATGATTCGTTTCTCATGCTTCTCTATCTATATCCCATTTTACACGCTTTTCATAGTTTCTTTGTTTAAGTCTTTGATTCATCGCTTCAATGCTTTGTTCAGTTCGGTATTGTCTATACCATTTGGAACCATTCTTTTCTGCTTCTGCAAATATCTGAGTAGTAATAAATAGGGGAACTAATACAGCCATATGTATAATAATTGATACAACTACACTATAGTTTTCCCATGCTAACCATGTCCATGCTACTACAGAAAAGTAACCACTCCACATAATAAAGAGTGCTAGATAGAAATACATTTGTATTGATGGGTCTTTTATATGTCTTAGAGGATTATATCTCATATCCATAACAAGTCTCCAGCAATCTACTATCCAAAAAATTAATTTTTTCATACTAAATCCTCATATTTCTTACTAAACTTTCCAAAAGAATAGTCATTACCTATATCAAAGTCACACCCAATAGGGCAACCTATAATTGATAGTCCTCTATCCTTTTGAACATTTCTTTGTAATATTTCACAGTATTCATCTACTGCGTCTTCTTGAACCTCTGCTAAAATTGAGTCATGCACTAGTGCAAATATTTTTGCAGGGATTTCTTTTTGTTTTACTTCATTATGAGCATCAATCGCTCCTAATAAGTTTACATCGGAGGCTACGGATTGAACTAGAAAGTTTAACCCTGAGCGAACCTCATGTGAGGCAATACCCTTGTCTTTACTGGCAACATTCGGTAACCTTCTCTTTCTGCCAAAATGGCTGTAGATAAAACCGTTATCACGAATAAAGTTCTGAGAGGTATCAATCCATCTTCGTAACCCCGAAAACTGTTTAAAGTAGTCATCAATTACCTCTTTTGCTTCTCTTACGGTAAACTCTTTACCGCTATCTTTTGTTACTTGCCAGCTTATTTTCTGTGGGCCAGCCCCATACATTATACCAAAAGTAACAGCTTTTGCTGCCTGTCTTTCCATTGAATAGAGTTCTGCAACTTGGTCTGCCTCACAAGGTAGTCCAAATACTAACTTAGCAATATTACTATGGAAGTTTCCTCCACTTCTAAAGACATCTTTTAGATTTTCATCTTTTGCAAGAACTGCTGCACAATATACTTCGGCAGTTGTTAAGTCCATTGCAACTATCTTATTTCCGTCTTTTGCTTTCATACAACCTTTTACTATCGGATTATCACGAGGTAGTTGTTGCATATTCAATTTACCACTAGAAGATAGACGACCTGATGTTGTACCATGAAGATTAAAGTTTGTTCTTAATCTGCCATCTCTATCTAGTGCAGGTATAATTTTATCAATGTAAGTTGTTTTTATTTTTACATTCTGTCTTACATTCAGAATGAGTTGTGGAACCTCATGCTCTTCTGCTAAGTTTTGTAAACTTTCTGCATCAGTAGAATGTGCACCTGTTCCTGTCAACTTTCCAGTAGGCTGTAATCCAATATAGTCAAATAATAACTCTCTCAACTGCTTTGTTGAGTTAGGATTAAAGTCTCCTGTAACTTGTTTATATTTTTGTACTGCGTCATACTCGTCAAGTTTATGTGCAGCATCTTCTATCACATCACCCATAAGTTGTTGTGATTTATACAATCTGTTTTTATCAAAAGGGACACCATTATTTTCTGCATCTATAAGAAATCTACAGCCAGGTTTCAGAATATTTTCATATACCCAAGTTAGTCTCTTATTAGTGTCTAATGCTTTCTTAAATTTTCCGTGTAAGATGTAGGTACAAACTGCGTCCATTGCAGCATATGTTTTCATTACATCAAACGGAATCATATCCCAAGTAAAATCTGCTTTAAGAATACCATGTGATTTTCTAAATTGTTCTATCCAATCATACATTGGTTTTTCATAGTCTCCATACTTAGTATGTTTTAGTGATAATTGTTTTAGTCCATGTGTGCCTGGGTTTTCATCTATTAAGTAGTGTTGTAACATAGTATCTTCAAATCGTGGAAACTTAAAGTTAAAATGATACTCAAACCAAGATACATCAAACTTTGCATTATGAAATACTACTATCTTCTTATCAAAGAGTAGTTGCAGTAAGTGTTCTGCTCTTTCATCAATACAGTTGGAATCTATGTATGCCCCTTTCTTTCCATCAAAGCTTAAACTAATTCCAATCATGTGTCCGTCACGCGGGTATAATCCTGTTGTTTCTGAGTCGAGTGCAATATACTCTCCACTATCATTTAATGCATCATCTAAGAATACATATAAATCTCTACTATCTGTAATACCAAATGCCATGCTTTCATCTATCTCCACAACTTTTAATTGTCCAGATACATACTTTTGAATATTACTTTTAGAGTCTTCCCATAAGTCTCTAACTTCTGGTTTAAAAGCAAGCATTGATGGATTTATGACAGGGATAAACTTTTTGTCTACCACTTTACCACTATACTCCATAATAGATGTAACATTAGTAAAAAACTTTAGACATTCAGACCCGATTAGTATTATCCAATCATAACTATCTATGTCTATTTCTATATCAACATCTCTCTTTAATACTTTCTTCAAACTTGGGTCAGAGGCTAAAGAATATCTATCAAACTCAAATGAATTATCAAAGTGTCCAATAAAATCGGTCTTTGATGGTTTACTTTCTATTAGTGCTACTCTAGCCATATAATCTCCTTTTTAATCTAGTAACTCCCTCTTTTGTGAAGTTGCCAGGGTCATTTCCCTGTTTTAATTTTATTGTTTGATGAGCAAGACCAAGTTCATCACATATAGACTGCACTCTAGTGGCAGCTGTTTGCCCTGCTTCATCTCCGTCAAACATAATATCCATTCCTGTTGCGCCTTGCATTTTTAGAATAGATAGTTTTACCCAATCTACAGACTGTGTTCCAAAACAACAGACTGTATTTTTTAATCCTTTATCCCATAGATTGAGAGCATCAAATATACCCTCAACTAATATTACCCTATTTTGTATCATTTTTGGTTTTGCAGGACATAATGGTAATTTTAATCCTGGTGGGTAGATATGATACTTAGGTCTTGTTGGGTCATCTTTTAATAATCTTCCAATCAATCCTACTGTCTTCCCTGTTATATCTCGTATAGGAAAGACAACTCTACCTGTAAATTTGTCTCCATCGTCCCAAGTAAAAGCACTCCATATTTTTAATGTTTCTGCACTAATATTTCTTAGTGTTCCATTATACATCATTGCTCCTGTTGGCATTTTTAATCCAACACTTGAAGCTTTCTTTTCTGCTATTTTCTCTTTTAACAATGCTCTTTTTACTTCAAGAGGTGACTGAGGTGCACCAAAGAAAGTAAATAAATTACCTTTGAAACCACAAGAGAAACAATGAAACATTCCTGTAACTTTGTCTACTCTCATAGAAGGGTTGTTATCATCATGCTCAGGGTTCAAGCATTTTATAACTGCATCTTTCCCCGATAATGTATAGTCAACACCTTTATCATCTAGTAATTGTACTGCTTCCATTAGTGTATATCTCCTCCTTCCATTTGTAATTCCATCTCTGCTTCATACATTGGTCTAAACTCTTCCAATGTAGGAATCTTTATATAAAGTTTATTACTTATATTATATTTATGTAGTTCTCTTACATACTTAATATAAGCTGTTTGTAACTGTTTTTCTGTATATAATATCATTCTAACCCCTCATTAATATTTGTGGCTATTTCTATTACATCATCTTTTTTGTACCATATTCCTGATAATACTTTTGTATATCTAAATCCAAACTCTGGGTCAAAATGTTCTACCACATATCTAGGTAGCCCAAATAGTGACCTATCTTTGAATACTCTTACTTCTCCAACTGTTTCTACTAATAATCTCATGAGTATCCATTCCTGTCGTTATCATTGAAATACATATAAACCAAAAACATTGCTACTATTATTATTGTTGTTGTGTCCATTCTAACTCCTTTGGTAAATCTTCATCACAATGCGGGCACTTTAGTGGTAATCCTAGTAATTTTCTAAGGATACAATCTTTTGCCCATTCTTTAAAGTTCATTTACTGATTCTCCTGTTGCCATACTTTCTTTCATTTCTTCTCTTTCTTCTGGATTCATCACAGATTGCGGTCCAATTCGTAATGTTTCCCAATCCATTTCAGAAGTAAAGTCTCTCATTTGTGCACTTCTCATTTTCTGACAGCTGAAAGTAATACAACTATCTTCTTGATTCCATGCGTTAAGACTGTAGGCTGCATCAGCAGCATCAAGTATACCTTTTGCAAATCTTGCTTCTCCTGTTGCATCAGTTTGATATGGAGAGAACACCATAGTTTCATACTCTTGAGCCATAGACTTCAAAGCTTTACTAACTTCTATCTGTTCTGTCCACTCATACTGACGACCTTGTGCTAGCGAGCGTTTGACTTGGTTGAGGTAATCTACAATGATTACTCCAACATCTGGTAATTGATTCATTTTAGTTTTTAAAACTGCGTCAATTTTTCCAATAGTAAGTATAGGGTCATAGATTATCTCTATTTGCCTATCTTCTCGTAAACTTCCCTTAACTAGTTTAGTGTGCATGGCATCAAAGTTACGATGTTCATAAAAGTCAACTAAATGACCTTCACTATCTTCGTATCTATCACACCACCATTTTGCTACTCTATTCCATTCATCTTGGGATAAGTTTTTCTGTTTTAATCTGTTAACTGGAACATTTGCTCCTAAAGCACAGATTCTTTGTAGGATTTGTCTACTATCCATCTCAATCGTGAAATAAACAGCAGACCTTCCTTTTTCGTATATACTATTAGCCAGGTTTGCACAGGTAATAGATTTACCTGCACCTCGTCGTCCTCCCACTAGCACTAAGTCCTTGGGAGAAAATGAAAAGTCTAAATCATACTCCTGATTTAACCCTAAAGTTACATACTTGCCAAGTTCGTCTTCTGCATCAAACAGTTCTATTTTTGACATGTTTTCTTCAGGCGGAGTAGTATCTACCTTTTCTGAAACCTCGATAACTATTTCTTGTAGTCCTTCGAGATTTTCTTCAGCTGTAGAGAACGCAATCGTTTCATCTACATACTTATCTATCTGAGATAATATCTCATTTTGTGTGTATTCGTTCTTTTGGTAATCAAGCAGAGTGTCTGCATCGATTTCTGTTTCTATCGATTCTATCGCAAAAACCATTTCCTGTAGTTTGGAATCCCTAATTTCAAACTTTAAATCTTCAAACGAAGGAAGTCTCCCATATCTGTCGACATGCGAGTTAACTATTTTCCATAGCGATTTATATTCTTGAGGTAAATAAGATTCCTTCAGTTCTGTCCAAACTGAAATATGTTCTTGTGATATAATTTGATGCAACAGTGCTGATGCAAGTGTCAATGCTTTTCTCCCAAAAAACATGAGTGAGGATTACTCCCCACTCACTTAAATTAAACTAATAAAATTAGCTGACTGATTTTTCTTTTCTAGCTGAACCATCGTAGTCTGCTGATGCAAGACCTCTTCTTGTTAGCATTGTTTTCACGCCTCTAACAGTTTTGCCGATGTTTTCTGAGATTTCTTCTACAGTCATTGAAGCAATATCTAAGTCTGCAAAAGGGTCAGCTTTGTTTGAGCCTTTTGTGAACTCTTGCTTAGGAATAGCGTTAATATCGCCACTTCTAAGTAAAGAAAGAGCTTTACCTCTGATAGAGTTTACACTTCTGTCAAGAGTTTCAGCTATAGCTTCTACGAAAGCACCATCGTTTACCATTTGAATAAACTGTGCTTCTTCGTCTTCGTTGTAAGTTCTAGGTGTTACAACTTTCTCTGCTGGTTTAACATGTTCTGTTAATTCCATAGAAAGGATTTTTCCTTGTATTGATTTAGCAGAAAAATGTCCGTTTTCAAAAGACTCTGCTATTTCAGCGTATGTATATGTTCCGCTGTTTGATTCTACAAAATTTTGTAGGGTTGCTTCTTGTTCATCAGAAAAAGCTTTAGTTGCTGATGAAGAAGCTAATTCAACTTCATAACCCATTTTTCTCAACTTGCTAGAAACACTTCTTGTTGAAGTTTCTAACATATCAGCAGCTTCAGCTACTTGATGTTGGGAAACAGGTCCGTCACCGACAAAGTTAACCAGTTGATCGGTTCTCTCGTCTGTCCACTTTGGTAATGCCATAATTATTCCTTTTATAATATTTCCTTTATATTTGTTATTATCTTTACGCCTTTTGCTCTGGCATTATTAGTTTTAGAACTATCAATGCCACTTTCGTTTATAAGTATTGTAACGGCGTTTGTCACACTACTTTTTACTGTATAACCAGCTTTCTCAAGCACTGCATGAGCAGCTGATTTATTCGGATAACTTTTAAGCTTTCCTGTGATACAGACGACTCCTTTACTCTCTTCTTTTACACTTTTTTGTTTCGTCTTGAAAGAGAAAGGAAGTTTGTCGTATTCATAGGGATAAAACTCATCTTCTATCCAGTTTATTAAGTTTTGAGAAGCCTTCGGACCTAGACCTGCAAGACGACAGGAATCCCAATTAATTTGAGATATATGTTCAATTTTAGAACATATCTTCGAAGCAACTGACCTGCCAACAAGTGGAATACCAAATGCTGGGAGGAGTTCTTCGAGACCTTTGTCTGTGGATAAAGCAATCTCTTTCCAGAGTTTACTACCCAATCTCTCAGAATTTAAGAGGTCAGAAATCACTGGCTCTTCAAGAGAGTATATGTCGTGAAAGTCCTGTAACTCTAGTTTCTGAATGGTCGAAGGTCCGAGACCTTTTATTTTGAGGTGTTTGGCAAAGCCTTCCACCCGTTTGTCCCACTTAGCAGGACAATGGTCGTTTAAGCAATACAAAATATCCTTAACAAGTTTTAGACTTGATTTACAACTTGGACATTCTGTTGGTATTGCTATCATTCTTTTCTCAAAATATATTATATATTATACTAAGATTCTGACCATTTGTCAAGATTTATTTTTCGGGAAGTCCTGTAGAATTGAGGACGAAATTTTGAAACACTCCGTATGTCCTCCAAACTTAATTTTTGGACTATACTTGTCTTGCTGATATTTAGTATGAAGTTCTTGTTCATACTTCCAGCAATTGTAAATCGTGTCATGGAAAGTTCTTTGGATTCTTAAATCATATCCTTTGAAGCCACGACTGCGCTTAATTACATGGCGCCAGTCTTTCCCACTAGCAATTCCGACTTTGATACATTCGCGTTCCCATGTTCTTGTGTTTACCAAAATCACGCCATATAAAACTCCTTCCCTTTCTTTTTCTAGTGGGTGGTTGTTAAAGTATGTTTGGTTATATACTCCCTTACTCACGATAGAAGCATCGGTGAAAAATACCTAAGTAATCCCGAGCCTAATACTAACATTGCTACTGCATTTAGTATAATTAATGCTCGGTCTCTCCAAATAAGTGCTACCCATAACCATAGAGTAACTCCTACAAAAGATAGAACTAAATCAGCTAATGGGTACAATCCTTCTGCCCGAAACATCATACCACATAACAATATAGTAGAAGCTATCCACTTAACATACCAATCTAAGGTTTGTTTAGGCGTTGCACTTTTGTATATTCTTTTGCTGTTTTCTATTTCTGCAAGTGTGAATTTTTGTTTTGTCATATAATCATGCCATAAAGATTTCATTAGTATTTCCTACCTTGCTCCCATATGATAAAGCCAACTACACTACCAACAATTGCTAGTACATGAATTGCTACCATATATAAAATCCATACTGCTCCTATAATAAATTCCACTAAAAGATTCCTTCAACATAATTTTCAGCACAATCTTCTGCGTATCTTTCTGTTTTGTTTTTTATTACTCTATCTTCTTGCCAGACTTGTTCTTCAAACATTCTAACAAGATAGTGTCCACTATTCAGTTGGTACACTTGTGCCCATCTTGAACCTTTTCTATACTCATGTAATATATCTTTTTCTACACTAAACATCTATCCTTCCTACTATTTGTGGGATTATTTTTCCCGCTCTAATTACTTCTACTTGACAACCTATTTCTAGTTCAAGCGCCTCTATGATTCCTTTATTATGTAAACTTGCTCTACTAACTACTGCGTCTTCTATCATAACAGGTTCTAATATTGCAACTGGAGATACTGCTCCTGATTTTCCAACTTGCCACTCTACATCAAGTAGTTTTGTAACTACTCCCTTCTCTCTTTCTTTCAGAGCATATGCTCCTCTTGGGTGGTGACTAGTAAATCCTGCATCGTAAAAGTCTGCATTATTCATCATTCTAACAACCATACCATCTTGTGGATATTTCTCAGGGTTAGATAAGTTTTTTACTGTTGTAAATCCTAATGTTTCTATGAATCTTAAATCGTTATGATAATCTTCTGTTGGAGAAGGCTCTATACCGTATGCTACAAATCTAACATCTCGTGTTTTAAACTCTTCTGCATCTTTTAGCCCCAACGCTCCTGCAGCATAGTTTCTTGCATTTGGTATACTTTTAGGTGCTACTACTTCTCCTGTTATCTGATACACTCCTTGATTTGGAAAATGTGTTGGAAGTTTATATCTCATAAGATGTGTGATGTCAAGTCCTTCTTTACCGTCACCTCGTGTTAGTACTTTTTGTAAAATACCTTCACCAATAAGAATGCTTACTGCGGCTCCATCTAGTTTTGGACTAACAAATGCTTCTTTCCACATAGGTCTATCCTCTGCGTCCCAAATTTTTTGTAGGGAAAACATTGGATATAAATGTGGAAATCTTTTTTCTGAATTGGCTGAGTAGCCTACATCTTCGATACTTGCAAGTTCTAATAAGTGGTCATATATCTCATCTGACATGATGGGATTGCCTTCATAATATGCTTGCGCTGCTGTTCTAACTAATTTGTCTATCATTTGCCTATATGCTCAATGTCACTATTAGGTATAACTTGGTAGGCACCTTTGTTATATGCAATAGAGACTGTGTATTGTTTACTTATTTCTTTTTTATAAGAAGTGTCTTTAGGAACTTTATACTCTCCTATAGGTGCACTTTTTATTTCATTTCTTTTTTTGTTTTCTGTATACTCTTTTCGCTTTACTACCGACCAGCCAAGTTTGGCTTTAGGTCGTTTCCTGCTAAGTGGTCTTCTCTTTCTTTTACGCCCGTGTTGGTCGTAGCCCATGTTTCCTTTTATAATCATATGTATATTATACTAAAATTATGAGGATTTGTCAAGAATTATTTTTTTATGATTGATAGGTATTTGTTATCAACTCTTTAAACTCTCTTTCTAGTATCTCTTTGCTTTCAGCGAGAGAAATAATCTCTACTAATCCTTGGAAGAGTTCTCTAGTATTATTAAAATCTATAGACATAGCAATACCGTCCTTACTAGGCTTCCATTGTTCATCAAAGTCTTGGTAGTACTTGCGAAGATGTAAATACTCTTTCCCTCTAAAACTATTTATTACTAGTCTTATTTGTTCTGAGTTATCTTCGTTGATTGAAATAACTTTTTCGTATGTTGCTGGTACTTCATAAAGGTTCATTTTTTATCACCTTATTTAATGGAACTATAGAAGTTACATTGTCGGGTATAAGTATTCTGTATGAATCTGTATCCCAGCAAAAGCATAAAACAGTATGTTGACCTGCCTTGGCTCTAGTCTTTTTAGACTGAATATACTTGTTATCAAAATCCATTGTGCAAACATTATATTTTAGTTTACGACTATTTTGACTTCTGTAAGTAATTATTGCATCGCCTGCTCTGTCCATCTTTTCGATGAACTCTTTTTTCTTCATATTGCTCCTTAGTTAATAGTTGAAAATTTTCTTCTTTTTAACTGAAGGTCAATATTTTAGATACAAAAATACCCCGAAACTAGTCGGGGTATAAAACTTACGCGTTTAGTTTATTGATAATGTCAGCAAAGTAATTCGCTGCTTTACCTGTTAATTTATCAATGATTGCCATGTCCACATCGTGTCCTGCATCACTGATTGCTGCACTTAAGCTCTCTTGAGCGTCTTGTTTTGATACTCTAGTTCCACCTGTGCTTCCACCTGAGGATTTAGCGGCTGGAGTTTTCTTAACATATACTCCTGCTTTTGTTAATATCATTCTAACACCATTAGGTGTTTGTCCAAGTTGCTCAGCTATGTCAGCAACAATCTCCATACTGTTTTCTGGAGTTGGTTCTTCAGCAGTATATAATTCTACTGCTTCTTGTTTTGTTTCATCTGTCCAAGTTGACATTCTTCTTCTCCTGTTTTTGTAAGATTCTGGCATGCCAGGGCACCAACCCGTTGACTGCTTCATCTGAAAATAAAATCTATCACTCATATTGATATCTTTCCTAAATTTATAATATATTATATTAAATTTTGAAAGATTTGTCAAGAACTATTTTAGACATGCTATGAAAAATACTTTTTCAATGATGCTAATTTATCTTCGAGAGCTGCTAGCTTTTCTATTTCTGCGTCAAGAGTTTCGATAATGTCTCCGTGTTCTGCTAGTCCCACATGAGAGCCTAACAAAACTTCAATGTTTACTTTGTGGGCTTCTATACCACCTTCATAAAATTTTATGAGTGCTTTTACTAATCTTTCTCTGTAATTATTGCTCATGTTTCCTCGAATAATGTTAATAAATACTTAGAGCAGAATCTTTCTCTCAAGTCATCACTTATGATGCAACCGAGTAAAAAGACTGCTCCTACTGTTAATCCGACCAAAAATATTATAAATATAACTGGCCAATACTGTGTTGTTGTATGGTGTGGGTGAGTTTTGCGCATAAACTTGTGTATCGGCCACCATAGACGATACATTAACATTCCTACGCTTGACATATAAAATGCCAATAATAATTCCCACATTGATAATCCTTATAAATATTCTTTTAAGTGTCTTAAACTTCCTAGTTCATAGGCTAATGCAAAACTTGTATAGCCTGTTCTACTTCCATCTAGCCATGGGAAGAATGTTTGTGAAGTGTCGCAAGGTTCTAGAACCCATAGTCTATAACAAGGACACCCATACTTTTCTTCATTGTATGGAGTATCAAACTCTTCTATTACTTCTGCGAACTTATTGTTTCTTGGTGACCATACTTTTTCACCTACTTGAAACTTTTCACTTACACACTGCTCTGGTAACATTGCTCTTCTTTTTCCCTCATGGTCAGATTCTGCTAACTTCTGAGGAACACCGAGCCTTTCTATTATGTTTCTAACAAAAGAAGATGAGCGATAAATGCTTTGTGAAATATTAGAAATGTTATCTCCTTCCAAATAGCTTTGGACTACCATACGAATCTCATCTTTGGTAGCCATTTTACCTTTATTCTGTGCTTTTCTTCTTTGTCGAAAGTCTTGTGTGTCTTTCCATTCTTCTATTATTTTTGCTAGTCTGGTCGTGTTATACCTTATATTAAGAATATTACAAGCTTCCTTTTTAGTTATAGGATTATCTTGTTCTAGCAAAGACACAACTTTTTCAATGTTTGTGTCTGATAGTTTTTCATACGATTTACTTTTTATCATAATGTTCACTCCCTAATAAAATAACTGCGTAGTGTATTATTTTTAATAAATCTTCAGGGTTATGCCCTGCCTTCTTTCCGTATCGTTGTGCATATTTAATTATATTACCGATACAGAATCCCTCACCATGTCCAGAGTCAAATACAAACTCAGTTGTCTGAATTTTACTCTCTCCATAATGTTGTCCATATGTATCACGAATGTGATTTTGAACCCAATTTAATACTTTATCTTCTTTAAACTTCATTTGTTAGCATCTCTATCAAGGCAGCTAGTCCACCTATTTTTTCTTCATTAAAAATAATTTGCGGAAAGGTTCTAGCTCCAGGAAAAGTTGCCATTAAAACACTGGCATCAAAATCTTCTCCCATCATTAAATACTCTACTTCGCACTTTTTATTTTCTGCTAACATCTTTGCCTGTTTACATGCAGGACAACTAGGTTTGCTATAAATTATAACTTTGTTCATTTCTTCTCCCATGGCAAAGGAATTCTTTTGCCTTGTTTTTCTTCTTCTATTATATGACTTGACATATAAGCAAAGTATCCTCCAAAAAGAACCACTACTAATCCTGTTATTCCTATAATTATATCAATCATTTTGCTGTAATCCTTTTGTCATAATCTGCATAGTCTTCATTCCACCAATGAGGTTTCTCACGATACTTCCAACTAGCAAATGTTGCTTTGTCTAAATGATAATAGTCTCTATAAGACTGAATCGGATTACCTTCCATTTTGAGCTCGTCCGGCATGGCTAATAGGAACTCCGTCATTCCTAGCCTAGTCATGTTCTTGGGTTCTGGTAGTCTGTTAATAACTTCCACCACTGATTTATGCTGCTTCCCGTATCTGTAAAAGTATTCATCGTTGAGGGCGTTTGCATAACAGTGAACCCATTCGAAGTTATCAAGAGATGACCGAGTCCAAATCGTGCACGGGTGGTTGTACATCATAGGAAGGTAAGGTGTTAAAGGTCTCTCCTCCATTGGCAAATGTTTAATTTCTGACTTACGAGAATTAAGTTCTCGAGTTTCCTCTTTATTCAATGCTCTCGGAACGAAACCTAAAACGGAATCCACCCAGACGGCCGTACATAGCAGCTGGGCTGCCTCTAACGGCATCTTAACTATGTGCTTATCTACATGATATTCTGCGCATTTGTCAAGATTTTCGTCTAAATAAAATAAATTCATAATACATATTATACAGAAATTTGAACCTGTTGTCAAGACTTATTTTTAGTGAGGTTTGTGATAATGTGGGGTTAGAGTAAGTGAAAGTCGAACTACGAGTGAGTCCGACTTTCGTGTATTGAGATAATTATTTTCCGAACGCCTTGCCTGCTTCAGAAATACCAAATGCTCCTAGTGTTACAACTACAAAAGAAGTGTAAATTGTATCTGAAATCTTTAAATCCATACCCCAAAATGCTGTGAGTAAATCACACATTCCGAATACGAACATTAAGAAGAAAGAAAGAAATCCTATGATAGCTTTCTCATTTATATCATTATCATCTAGGAATAAATCCATAAATTTTCTCTTAGGTGGAGCGAGCTGGTCACGAGCCTTCTTAGCTTCGTCTTTGAGTTCAGTAATTGTATCTTCTGCCGCATCTAGTTTATCTACTAGGGACATATACTTTTCTAAATCAATTTGAACTTCGTTTCTCGAATTGTCAGTTGTTGCATCTGCCATGATTATTTATCCTTTGCCTTTCCGACATTTAATGCGACCCAATCAAGAATTTTGTATATTTTCTTGACCCAGCCGTCGTCGAGTGGTGTAGGAGTTAAAGCAGCAACTAACGATGCTCCCATAACTAACCATGGAACAATTTGTATCCATCGGATAATCCATTCGAAGAATTCTAACATTCTAGTCTCCTTGTTCGGTAGTCGTTACTGTTTTATAGTAAACTACTACCTCTTTGAGCTCTCTAATATATCTTTTTAGCTCTTGAGTATTGTATGCCATGAGTTCGTAGTCTGGAACAGACATAGCAAAAAATACTACTTGACCTTGGTCTTTCTCTATACGAGCAAGAAATTCGTCAAGATTTTTTGATGAAACCACATACCAATATGGCTCCTTCAAATCTATTTCTCGAGGCATAACAGGTTGTATTATCTGCCTTTCGATTGGCTCTGCACTAACCTCTAATGTCTTCGTTGGGAGTAGGGAGCAGTTCGACACCATTATCAAGGTTGTCAATATCCCTACTGTCGTTTTCAATTCCATCAAATACCTCTTTCGTTGCTTTGTTAGCTCTTGATTCTATCAAGCCTGGCTTTGCAGCAGCTAACTTGGTTAAATTATGTCTTTTAAAAATGTCAAGATAGCGATTCATTTCTAACTCTATCTCGTTATTCTTTGCCTGTAGAGTGCCTAAAGCTTCTCCCTGTAATGCAAAGTCATTTTTTAAAGACTCTATTGTTTTTTCTTGTGTTTCAATACCTACTTGTAATTGGGCATTGTTTTCTTTTAGTGTTTGATTCTCATTATATAACCAATAGCTTCCTAAACCTAACACTAATATAATCCCTATATAAAATTGATTCATAATTTACTTATCCTATAATTTAAACCTTCCGCTCCTCTTATCTCTACAACTTCATTGTCTACTGTTTTAAAAGAGATATACTTATCTTGTTTGTAATAAAATTTCTTTACAACAAAGCTCTGGTCATCAGCGTCTCCATATGTAGAGTTATAACTTACTGTAAGTTTATACCTCTCAGTGAATAAACTGATTATCCATTGTTTGAATCTTTCAAATTGCTTTCTAATTTTTCTATCCTCTCTAATAACTCTTTGAAGCCCTCAAATTCACACAGCCCTATTGCTGGGTGTGAATCTTTCTCTAACTCTGAGACTCTTCTGTTTAAATTGCTTACTACTATTTGTAGTTGTTCGATTAGTGATTCCACTCCTTTCCCTCAAACATTAACGCTTCTGCTTCTCGTCTTCTTACTAAGCCTTCTAAAACTTTTCCTCCAGCTTTGTTCCACCTTTTTATTTGATTTGGCACATCAGAATAGTCTCCTGCATTGAGCCGTTTTAATAAAGTAGATGCTTTTAGATTAGCGGGGCCGAGATTGTAAACCCAAGATACTAGGGCGTCAAACTGGTTTTGTGATAGGGGACATGTTACTAGGTCGTTTATATACCCAGCATATTCTTCCATGTCGATTTCTAATTGTTCATTTGCTTGTTCTTCAGACCAGACATCACCTTCCTGCACTCCTGCTGTATGTCCATAACCGATAGTCAATACATTGGCTGCGCATTTATAGGCTTCTAATTCTAAGCCTTCAAAATGCTTGATAATTTCAAGTCCGTTTTCTGATATTTTCATATATTGTTCCATAAAAGGGGAGCCGAAGCTCCCCAAACTTTTCCCTGTAATTTCTTTAGGTAAGTGAAACGATACTATTCCATACTACTGCGCCGAAAGCGATTATTAGTATGTAGTTCATAGTAGCATCACAGAACCTGCCGTCTTCACAAATTAAAGTTTTTAATTCGTAAATTTTTGTTTTCATTGAATGTCATATACCTTTGGTTTTTTATCTTCGGGTATGACTTTCTCTAATTCAATGCTTAGCAAGCCGTTTTCAAACTTTACTCCTTGGATTTCTATGAACTCACCCAATGAGAATGTTCTCTTAAACATTTTTCCACTTATTCCTTTGTGTAAATATTGTTCTTCTTCTCCACACTCGAGTTTTTGTGTGCCTTCAATAGTCAAGACTCGCTTGTCTAATTGGACTTTAATGTTCTCTTTTATCCAGCCTGGCAACGCCATTTCAATTCGAAAGTAGTCATCACCGTGTGTTACTATATTATGTCGAGGATATTGTGTATCTTCGACAGGGTTAAAAAATCTCTCGTCAAAGCCGAGAAAGTGCTTATATAATAGGTTATCTATTGTCATTGTTTACTCCTTTTCAGTAAGCTTTGCATCTGTTATATTTCTACTCCTTTCGGTAGTAGTTCCCATAATCCTAAAACGAATGTCTTTAGATGCAGAAAGAACTTGTTTTATAGAACGGATTATGTCCTTCCCAAATCCCTTAGCTAGATTAATCTAACTACAGATATATTATACTAAATTTTGCACCTGCTGTCAAGAATTATTTTCCGTTTGGTTCTTCTAACAGTAAGCCTTTTTCATCAAGAACATCTATGGTAAATTTTATAAAATATGACTTACAATAAAAGTAAGTTGCTATATTTGTCAGAATTAACCAAATTAAAAATGCGATATCATTATTCATATTGTTTTCCTTAAATTAATGTATATATTATACTACTATTTTGAAGCCAAGTCAAGAACAATTTTTAAGATGGTGAAAAATAATTCTTGACTTATGCTCAGAATTTTTGTATAATATGTGTATGAATAAAAGATGGACTCAGGCTGAAAAACAATACTTACGCGATAATTATCGTGTATTACCTACTAGCGAGATATGTAAAGAGCTAAAGGTAAGTGAACAGCAACTTTATTCTCAAATACATTACCTTCGAAAACGAGGTTGGACTTTTGGAAAGGTGGTAAATGCCTAGCGTTTATTGTAAAAATATGCCTACAGAAAAGGCAATTCGGATTTTTCGTAAGAAATGTGAGACGGCTAAGATAAAAGAAAGATGCCGTGAACTTGAATTTTATGAGAAACCAACAGCAAAACGCAAACGCAAAAAGAACGAAGGAAAGAAGAGACATCTTAAAAAATCCAATCAAAATCCTACTAACTATCGTCAGAGGAATAAATTTTCTCGGAGATAAGACGCTCCCAGACCCCTCAAATGATAACCTACCCAAAAATATCACTTGCTTTCTTGCAAAAGTTGTGGTATAATATATGTAAATTATATTAATTACTTTAGTAATTGTAATCTCTTTCCTCTCGAAGGTTTTCTCGATTTATCTTTGACTAAGGCTCTTCGAGCGTAAGCGAAGAAGAGACTAGAGATGAAACGAGAGCAAAAACCGAGAGAAACAGTTTTAATCTAAATAAATAATATATAAGACCGACTACTAACATGCAATCGGTCTTTCATTAATTTACTACAAATGCGTCTAATCTAAGCGACGACTTCGCCCAACTTCAAAATTTTTTATCTATTTTTCCTGTAATTTGGTCTAATCTTTTGCGTCTTTTCATTTCCTCAATTTCAACTTCAAGGTCTATATACCGACAATCCGTATTCATTTCCCAGAATTTTTCTCCAGTCTTTAGCGTCACTTCTAGGTATAATAAATCTCCATGTCGTTTTTGTACTCCTTCGCACACTCCGAGTCCTCTACTTGTCATTACTAGTCTTCGCATATTGCCCTCCATCTATATTCCTCTAGTGCAAACCACAATCGTTTTAATACTTCTTTCGGAGCTTTCTCTAGCCCACTCAAATTTTCGTTCAGTTCTCCACTTAGATTTTCTACTATCTCAGCCTTTGTTATTGGCTTCTCTCCAGCTTTTGTTTTATACTCTTGCCTTTGATACACACCTTCTTTAGATAGCTTTCCAATTATTGACTTCTCCGACTTGCCATACCTTTCTGCGAGAATCGCAACGGTGGCACGGTTTGGAGCTTCCTTATAACAACTCACCATATCTAGCGTCATTTCTTTACTATAATTCATTCGTTTTCTCCCATTTTGATATTAGGTCTTCTCCAGTTACTCCCTCTACAATCGTCTTACCATCTCTCGTAATTTTACCACTATTGTAGGTTATATCAGTCACGCCTTGGTCTTTAGCAACATCAGGTTCTGGCTCATACCACATACTGTTTAGCCTGTGCATATGAATATCCCTTATTTTACCTGCCCAAGCTTCAGCAGCTATTTCTTTAGCTCGTTTTACTACTCTTTCACTATACTCAGTCATTATATCACCTTACTTAGAATTACTACTTGTAGAATTAGAACTGCAACTGGCACTATCGTTCTTATAAGTTCAAGCGTGTGTTTTGTTTTCGCTAGTTCGTATTCTAACTTCTTCTGTCTTTTTCTCATTTGCTTAGTCATGTCTCACCTTTACTTCCTTATCTTCAAAGAAGCCATAGACCATTTCATCTATTACTTCTTGAGGCTCATACTTATCACCATTTTTAGCTTCAGTTAAAGCCCACCAGTCAAACTCTGGACTGTCAATATCCCAGCCACTCCACTCTTGCATAGCTTCATTCAAATCACTACCTTCTACTTCGTAGTAATCCCAATCCACATCATCACCTGTAATCCATACTTCACACACTCCTATAAAGTTTCTAAACTCGTCTTCATATGTCATTTTTGCACTAGGTATACCACCTACTTGGTCGTATATGTGTTGTATTAGGTTTGTAATAAAAGGTATTGGAGGACTCCAAGCTGAATGACCACTAATAATATTCTCATTCCAGTCATCTACGCTCACCCACTTAGCTCCCATTTGTTCACAACCCCAGCTATACCAGTCTTCTTCATCATAAGGCACAGGATATATAGGTAGAGTTTCTACTTCATAAGTTATCCACTGCATCTCTCCCTGAGCATGGCGACAAGAATTACCTAGTTTCTCTACTAATTCTGATTGACCTGCATCTAAACTTAGGTCTATATTAAAATATACATGATTTGCCATTATATATCCCCCTCTTGTCTGTATTCGCTTCTTGCAATCTCAAAACCATTCGGATATCTACTTTCTAGCTTTGAAATATTCTCTTTCATTACATCTTCAGGTTCATAACCTAGCGCAATGCACCCTTGAATCCAATACCAAAGGATATCTCCTAGTTCACGCTTCATATGATACCTATTATCATCATTCATTACTTTGCCTTGAAATAATATCTTTTTCATTATTTCAGCAAATTCACCACTTTCTGCTAACATTCCTATAGCAGAAGTCATTAATCTACTCCATGCGATATCTTTGTGTTTGGTCTGCAAAACTGTTAGTCTTGCTACTAGGTCACCTGTATACTTAGATTCGCTACTTGTGGTGGAGTCCACAAATTTGCCATATTCATTTATCATATGCCTACTCCTATTATATATACGAAAAAAGCGACCCCGATAGTAAGCAGTAGATTATCTACTACTCCACTATCATAAGGTCGCCATACTTCGTGGTTAATTTTTTTGATTAACTTTCGCATAGTCTGTCTAACTCCTGCCAATCGTATTCAGTGTTTACAGTTAGCTTTACCTTTCTTTTCTTTGGTTGTGCTACTACTATGTCTAAATTAATGCCCTTTTGCTTAAGTTTTGCTACTTTGCGTTGGTAGTTTTTATACTCGGTCTGGGGAAGATATACTATTCTCATCTGCCTTGCCCCCTGTATTTTTTAAATGAACGCTTTTTATTTTTGTTCATGTTTAAGCTAATTCTTGGGTGAGAATCGCCTTGTGCCGTTTTCTTCTTGTGCGAGGTATGTGCTTGTTGCCATCTACTTTTAACTGCCACTTTGCACCTCCCAGACTACTTTGATACCTCTGCGAACTAATTCGTTTAAGCACTTTTGTCTAATTTTAGGTTTAGCATTATGTTTATTGATGTAATCAAATAACTCTTGCTTTGGTGTGTTGTGCAGGTAGTAATGCCTAGTTTTTTGTTTACTAGCAGGAACTCCTCGCTTGTATATTTTTTCACTTGGTTTAAATTTTGCTGGCATCGTGCACCTCCTTTTGATGTATTGCCGTTTGATTTAAGACTTTTTCAAGTCTGCCTATTTCTTCTACTAATTCTAGCATACAGTTTTCGCACTCTATTACTTCTGATACTAGCCTATCCTGTATGTTTATGTATTCAGAGTATAACTCTAATGTAGAACGCATACTTCTTTGTAAGTGTTCTCTATAGAATGCTACTCTATCGAGAGTTGGGAATGGCATCACTTTACCACTTTGGTCGCCTTTGACTCCCTTCGTTTTTCTACTATCTGCCATTCTTATACTCCGTGTGTTACGCAGCCATATGCATCTTCACAATCTATTGTTCCACATACGCACTGCTTCTTTTTTAATTCTTCTATTATATACTCTCCAACTGCTTCTAGCATATTGTTGTAAGAGTCATACTCGCAACTTGTATTGTTGTATGCTACTTGAAAGGCATCTAACATAAGTTGCTTTGGTATGTCCTGTGAATCCATGAGATATAAGTGGCTCATAGGTTCACTACTATCGAACTCAGGCCAGCCAGATAAATCTTCTGCTACACCTTGTATCTCTAGCACTCCATAAATTAAGCAGTCTCCAGACTTCTCAATTTGTTTAAGCATTGTCCATATATCCATTTTTTCTCCTTTTTATACTATATATTATATCAAGCGTTAAGTTGTTTGTCAAGAACTTTTTTAAATTAACCTTGAAATTTTGTGATATCTGCATTTGAGACAAAAAAAGACGACTCCGAAGAGTCGCCCTTCAAACTTAATCTGTTTACACAGTTAGAAAGTTTACTCCTTTGTCGTGCAGTAGGTCGGCATTTTATTACAATAGCGTCCTAAAAACCTACACCTTTTACACTAGGTTGAAAGTGCTAGTTTGGTAAAGAACTCTAGCAAACTTCAAATGATGTTCGAGAAGTCATTTGTCTACTATAGCGTCTCTTTACAATCATCACTTTTACACTAGAGATAGAGATGCCGTTCTTATGGTAGTTCACCTTTATCTGTCGTTTCCTACATCTGCAGGACTTGATGACCGAAGCGTTTTGCTACTAAACACTCCCTGATATTATCGCTGTATCTGGTGTCAATCACGCGAAGATTTACTGTTTTACTACTGTAATACTGCGTAATCCCGTAGGTTTTTAAGTTTCGACAAACTGCTCGAGAAGTGGGAACTACAGGCTAACTGGTCGGCTTTGCCCTCGTGAGAAGGTCTTCTTATGTCTGCTACCGAATCGGTTGAGACTACGCACTTACACACTTACTGCTGTAGTATTGCACTTACTCCTTATCGTTTGAGTTAAAACGGCTAGTTCCCTTATTCTTCCGTGAATCTGTTAACTACTAGCAACCTGCAACTGTCGAATGATTTACTCTGATATCGTGTCCCTCTAATCATTGAAAGAGCATACGGCAATATTTAATGAGATGCCTCTCGTGGTTTCTGACTCTCGCTGTAGTGATGCTGGCTAATGCTCAGATTACTACTTGCTTGGCGAGTCAGAAATCCCCTTGTTTTTTTTGTTTTTGATATGTATATTATATCAAGCTTTTAACCTTTTGTCAAGAACTATTTTTCACTTTCTTGAGCTCAGTAGTTAAATCCCGCCACTTTCCCAAAGTGCACTATCTGCTATGTGATAGGGTATTTTTCATAGCTAGAGTAGGTTTACCACTTTCAAACTACGCAATGTTGGTCATTGTCTGCGTAGTTTCACTACTGTTCTTTTTTTATTTTATAAGATATATTATATCTCGCTAATAACCTTTTGTCAAGAACTATTTTTAACGAGGTTATCTTGACTGTGGCGAGGTAGTTTTAACACTACCTCATCACTTTCTTACTGAACGACTGCTTCGAGTCTTTCCACTAAGTTTCTGAGGTCAATCTTTGTTGCTTTCTCAAGAGAAGCGATGTCATCAACTTCAACTTGTAGAAGGCTAGCAATGTCATTGACAATCTCATTTTTGCTAACGATAGGCTCGCCTGTTTTTGTTGTTCTTGGTTGAGCAACATATACGCCTTCTCTTGATAACTTAGCAATAATACTTCTTGTAGTTTTGCCAAATTCTCTTGCTAGTGCGTCAACAGTTTCCCTTGTCGGATTAGCTTGGTATTGTTCGGTCATTGTGTTGACCATTTCATCTGTGTAATTTTTAGCTGATGCCATTTCTACTCCTGTTTTAATATTTAATTTATACTTTATATTATATACTGCGTTTAAGGTTTTGTCAAGTGATTGCTTAATCTTTTTCAAACTTACCTTAACCATGTGTCCCATATCAGTATTGCTACTCCTACTCCAATGGCTATTAGATTTACTATTACGAGTTTCATCTCGGCAGTCATTTTTTTCGGTAATCTTTTCTGTTTCATACTTAATATTATATCACGCTGACATTGTCTTGTCAAGTATAATTTAAAGCGAGTTCGGGGAAGACTGCCAACATTTTTTTGAATCTTTGCCGTATAGCTTCAATTCCTACAGCGAATCACTTCTACTCTCTCGACCCGTAGGTCGCTTTTGGTGTTCGGTGGTTTCCTCACTTCAAATTATGTATATATTATATCAAGCTATTGATGTAGTGTCAAGCAAATGCAAAAGAAATATTAATAAACTTACGCAAAGGAATTCTCGGGGGCCGGACGCGAAACCGTAGCAAAGCCTTAAAAAAGTCGGCGCAAGTCAGCAAAAGTCTTGACAAGTCTTTAAAAGCATGATACAATATAAATAAGACTTATTCTAGACTCGCGGCGGCCACTTGCCCACTAAAGTAGACCTAGCACTTACCAGTTTTGCACTTATTGGCGCAGGCTCACCACTTTGGCACTTATCGTTTTCGCACTTGGGCGCGCGGGGCGGCTACCTTTGAAACACTTGTGCCATGGTCTTCGCATAGTTAGTACTTACTATCACTGGAGAACCCTATTTTATAAGGTTTGCGAAGTGAGTAAGAATGGGGGTTGTAGGGGATTTGCGAGAAGGTCGGCAAGACCCTTGTTTTAGGGAGACTTAGCAAATAAAAAAGTTGAATTATTTTTCACGCAGGTATTGACAAGCTAGAATAGATGTGGTAAAATCGGCGCGCAAAAGCGGACAACCGTCCCGTGCCAATAGGGACCGATGTCTAGCGTTGAGTAATAAAGTCGCTTACACTTCAGAAATTAGGACACAAGTTCTTTTACCCATTCGATTGTGCTGATGTTGCTTCTTCCTAAGCTATCAAGGTCTCTGATGCTTTTGCCAGTCATGTCAGCAATCTCGCGTAATAAAACTTTCTTGTTTGGTCTTTTGACCTTTTCGATTGTTTTTTCGTTTTTCATGTGTATTATTATATAAGGCGAAATGGGTTTTGTCAAGCAATTGCGAAAGTTTTTTCAAAAAAGTTTTTTCATATTTTTCTTGACATGCTCAAATTTTTGTGATATAATAATGGGGTAGGTGGGGAGGGAAGGACAGACTTCGCATAATATGGGACAAATGTCGCGGCCGCGCAGACAGACCAGTTTTATACTTCGTACTTGCACTTTGGCGCTGACGCGCTACAAAAGTCGTCGTCGTACTACTACTTAGGCGCAGAAAAATAAAAAATAAAAAAAAGCGTGGCGGATCCAACCAGTCGAGTAAAGAATCCACCACGCTAATGGCTAGATTTTCACGGCTCTAGCCAAGCCGTTCCCTTAAATCGCAAACCTAGAGTAATTTCTGCAATACAACGATTTGTAGTATCAGGACAAGAACAGGAATCATCGTTCTAAGAAATTCCATTATTAGTCTTATCCAAAACCACCGCTCCTCTAATCGTTGCACCCGATTTTTACTCATTTAGGCAAGGATTTAAAATAGGTCTCTATGATTTGCCCGATTATTTTAGCAACAGCATTTGTTCTAAAATATAATTCCGACTGAATCTCTCGAATCGTTTTCTTGTCAGGATTATGTTTAGCAAATTCTTTTGCTACCATATCGGCTAAATCATAGGCATTTTCCCTTACAAAAGGTCGTTTACCATTCATATAAATACCCCCATAAAGAATAAAACCCAAACCAAAGCAGTAATCAGAAAGATACCTAGAAAAGGCACATTCAACCATGTTTTCTTTTGGCGTTTTACCCATGCGTTAAAAATTATACGATTAGCAATTTGGGTAGGCGTAGGATTATCTTGAAATAACCATTTCATAACCAACCCCCATTGTTTAATCGTTTCCTTTCTCCTAATCCTGATTTAATCTGAGCCGATACCATAACCATAGTTAAGATACCGATATTAAATTCACTCTGATAAATCAAAGGGCTAGTTAAAAGTATTATTGCATTACCGAAGATAATACAGATGTAATACGCTCGTATTCTCTTGTCTATAAAGGCAAGGGCGTAGGCGACTAAGCCTACCCCCATGCTCCAAAAGACAACAGTTGCGACAACCATTGAAACGCTTAACATTTTATACCCTCTATATCGTTTTGATGATACATCTTGATAATCTCTGCATTATCATCATAAGCAACGATATGAGCAAAGGTGAAGTAATCGTAAGTATGAATACACTCTTTTAGATACCTTTCCTTCAACTCGTGGTCGATAGTGTTATCGCCTTTAGGTCTAAATTTGATAAAAGAAACCTTACCAATTTTTAACCTTATCCAAAGTTTGGAAAACCAACGATATTGCCTAGCAGTATAGATACCTACCTTTTTGCCTTCTCGAATGAATCTCTTCATCTTTTTGGCTAGTGGTAGGGGTCTATCAAATAAGGACACGATAAAAGAATCCCAAAAGATATAAGTTGCTAAATCCTCAACAAGATAGAAACCCTTCTTGAAAGAAAATTTAATCTTATGAGTGAATATCTTCGGTCTGATAAAAGTCGTTTTATCAAGGTCGAAAATAAACACATCTTTTGATTCAGCGAATACCTTCAAAAGATTGTCAGTATTCCTCTTAGCCTTCTTTATTAGTCCGTGCTTTGCTCTATAGTCGAGAATGGGCGACATATGTCGTGTCGCCCTTTCCCAATTATCTCTCGGATTTAAAATGTATTTAAGTTTCATTTTCAAACCCTCCGAAATTGAGTTCTCGTTGCTCTTCCTTATCTTTAGCAGTCAACCTCTTACGGATTGATTGCCAAGATACAGAACCTATCTTGTTAAGATAATTTTCAAAGAATGAATCTTTGTATTTATCCAAGAAGTATTGAGCAAGTTCATATTCAATTAGTGAATCCTCTAAGGCAGTATGACATTCTACATACCCAAGGTCTTCTTGAATATATCGAGCCATTATCTCAGCCGAATACCCAAGATTCTTGCCACTTTTTGACATGAATTTTACTCTCTCTTCTTCGCTTAGATTATCAACCTTTTCGAAATATCTTCGGTTTATAACCTTGTTAGCGAACATATCCATTAAGCAAAATTTCGGCAACCTTTCGATTTCTACATAATGTGAATGATGAAATCTCTTCGTTGTCGTTTGCATTGCTCGTAGGTCGAAAGGCATATTATAAGCACCTACGGAATCGACTAAAGCCAAATCCTTAGTAAGTATTTCTAATATTTCCTGCCACGATTTTAGAACCTTATCGGTCTTTCCGATTTGATTCAGTCGCTTTAACTGTTCAAGATATTCAACATATCTCGAATCAGTCTTGTAAGCCGTCCTTTCACCCTCTGCTAATCCTTGCAACGATTCGTGAACATTCTTCAATTTTTGAGAATGTAACCAATAGTTAGGATTGAACAGCGTATCAGCTACAAGAAAACGCCTACAAGTAGGCGTATCTTGATTATTAAGAACATTGCCAAAAGTCCAACCTATCTCAGCGATTAAGCCTTGATGTTCGTTCTTAAAGCAAGTTTCAGTATCTAGGATTAAAGCGATATGCTTATGCCTATAGTCTTGAACCATAACCATAGCGTTAACCCCACTTCTTACCCGCGATAGGTTTAACACCCATGCCGATAAGCACCATTTTAAGACCCTTCATGCCTGAGCGAAGAAGTGTCTCGATACCTTCTTCATCTCCGAAAGTGTCTCGGACTAATTTTTCATAATCAGTCCTTGTCATCTTCTTCAATTCAGAAGTCGTTTTATTATTAGCATTAGCCATAATATTACCTCATTAAATTGGCTCGTTTTTGTATTAGGTAACGAGCCTAGACCCCAACAGTTTTATACCCTGTTGTTTAGTATTTCTTCGATTAGCAACCTCGTTGCTCTGAGATAATTCCATTCTTCCATGCTTAACGCTTGTGTGTTGAAATCCATCACACACAATATAGCGTCTAGCTCGAAGTTTAGTTGAGTATCAGATAGCGTATGAGCTTGTCTAATCGTTTGTTTTAAGTTTTCTATAGTCATAGAAACCCCCTATAAAAGAAACGCCCTCAGAGAGCGTCTGAGAGCGTTTATAGTTATTTTAGAATCTCGACCACGACATTGGTTTTGATTCCCCTTTTATTCAACCTCGATACAGTCCTCATTCGTTGGCGTATTGAAGTAGTAACCATATACAGAGCAAAAAATTCATAATTGCCGAGCCATGATTCCTTTTCAACCAATTGATAAATCTTGTATCGTTTTCTAGTAGTTTTCATATTAAATACCTCGCATTTAATTTAAGGAAAATTTTAATTTTTATTTAACCTCGTTGTTCCGAGCGTTCGATTCGTGAGCAGTTTACATATTGGGAGTATATAAACCGATTGTCTCCAACCTCATTGCCGTAAGTTTCTCTGAGAGAGTTTCACCGATAAACAGTAGAAGTTTATCTTGTTTTCTGAATCTGCAAGGCGGTCTCTTCGTGGGGTTTCCCCTGTGCCGTCCGATATTCAGTCGCATAAGCAATTGAGTTAATTATACACCCAAAAAAGCGATGTCACACAATTGTCACAGTATATACAGTAGTTTTCTGCGTTTATACAGTAGTTAGGGGGGTTATCAGACCTACCTTGACACGCTCCCGCAGACTCCCCCGCGCGTACAACTTTGGAAAAAATGGTACTTACAAAAAAGTGCCGTATAGTATCATAATGATACATATGGATAAATAGTTCTTGACAAATGGTTATATTTTTAGTATAATATGTTTATATGTCAAGTGTAGCTTTAACAACAAAAATAAGCCCAGAGGGTCTCGAGATAGCCAATGCATATTTGCAGCATGGCTCAATCCCGACTGTTAGCCTTAGAATGGGTTTAGGAGAAGCGCAAGTTAGTGAAATATTAAATCGCAGAGAAGTCAAACAATATATTGACACTGTATATCTAGACACAGGGTATAGAAATAGATTTAAACTTGCGGACACATTAGATACTTTGATTGATAAGAAAATGGAAGAAGCCGAAGAGTCGGAAATATATACTAGCAAAGACCTCGCAGACTTACTACAAATGGCCCACAAAATGAGAATGGACGAACTAAAAGCTCAAGCAGAACTAGAAAAAGCAAAAGCTACAAATATTAAAAATCAAACTAATGTACAAATAAATGATGGTGCCTTTGGCACAGGGAACTATGGGAAGCTTATGTCCAAGCTTCTCAAAGAAGAGAAAAAATAATGGCCTATAGTAAAGAAGTCACAGAAAGATTTTACGGAGTCTTGAACAGTCCGCAGCAGTTTAGCGTCGGTCGGTTTGATCCAAAAGACCCAAATGTAGCAACAGGAATGACAGGAGCACCCGCATGTGGTGATGTCATGAAGTTACAACTTAAACTAGATGAAAACGATATTATTACAGATATCAAGTTTAAGACCTATGGTTGTGGAAGCGCAATTGCTTCCTCTACTATGTTTGTTGAAATGCTGAAAGGCCTTAGCATAGAAGAAGCCAAATTAATAAAAGATAAAGACATAGCCGAGGCATTACAATTGCCTCCAATAAAATTACACTGTTCTGTTTTAGCTGAAGATTCGATTAAAAAAGCAATTGAAAACTGGGAGCAGAAGCAACATGACAAAGATAATAAATGATATTCATAAGTTTATGAAACAAAATAGAATACAAAATGTTTGGAGATTAGTAGAAGATGGGAAAGGGAAGCAAACGAAGACCAACAAACGAAAAGCAGTTCAGAGATAACTACGATAAGATATTCACACGAAAAAAGACACCAAAGCACGGCAGAACTCAAGTTCACAAAAATAAAAAGAAAACAGACGAATACTGGGATTCAGACTTTGAAGAGCAATGTAGAGAGTTCTACGGCGACAATATGCCATGATAGAGATTACAGATGAAGCAATCACCAAGATTTTGGAGAAACAGGAAAGAGAGAAGTTTACTGGTATCCGCTTGGGTATTACTGGTGGGGGGTGTGCTGGTTTTGAGTATGTATTTGATCGGACTAATAATGCAGCTACTGAAGAAGACGTGGAATTGGATTATGGACTCTTTAGGATACTAATAGATAAAATATCAGTTCCATACTTAGTAGGAATGACATTAGACTTTCAAGTAGAAGGACTAAATGAAGTATTTAAGTTTATCAACCCAAAAGAGCAGTCTTCTTGTGGTTGTGGAGTTTCAATAAATTTTGATTTAGAAAAGGTAGATAAAGATAAAATATTCGCAATAGAGGTATAATGGAAGTATTTGATATAATAGGACAAGTAGGAGCACCAATAGCAGCAGCACTGTTTATGGGAGGCTTCATCTTTTTAATCATAAGAAAAATTATGGACGATGTAGTAGGCGATACTTGTGAAGTACAAGGTATTTCAAAAATGCTAATTACTCGTATTAAAACAATGAACAATGATATGATTAAGATAGACATGAGTGTAAGTTCAGCTCTTGGACTCACACCAGACTTAGATAAAATAGCAAGAGCAGAAAATTTTGTAGAATCAGGAAGTATAGATGCAAGACGTGATTGATGCTATTCAACAATTTGGTTTTCCAGTTGTTGCAATGGTTGGATTAGGATATTTCGTATACTTTGTTTGGACTACAGTAACCGAAAAGATAGACCCTGCAATCGAAGACATGAAGATGACAATCTTACAGTTAATTGACCAGATAAGAATGTTAGATAATGATATGATTCGACTGCAAAAGAAACTGGACACAGTTTTACAGTTAAAAGAAAATGAACGAAAGAAAAATAAACAATAGAGTATCTAATGCTGTACTAGGCACAATTTTTGTACTACTTAGCGTTTTATTTGTAGCAGAACTTTCTGCAGATGAAATTAAACATGAATTCAAGTCACCCTCTTTTAGTGGCATAGGTACATCAAGTCACTACTTAACCATTGAGAATCAAGAGTTCTCAAGAAAAGAGGCACTAAGACTAGAAATAAAAGCAATGCAAGAAGCTTTGCAAAGAGAAGAAGATAATACTACTCTTGCTAGATTTTTAAAGAACTTTGAGAGTAGAATTTATGCACAGCTTTCTAGACAGTTGGTAGACCAGCTATTTGGAGAGAATCCTGCAACGGAAGGGTCATTTACATTATTTGATAATCTAATTACTTGGACATCAGATGGTATATCAATCACCCTAACTATATTTAATGAAGCTACAGGTGAAACAACTACTATTACTATCCCTATCGGCGATTTTGGTTTCTAGTTGCGCAACGCACTGGAAATACGCATCACCCTGTCTAACTAATCCTCAAGGGGATTACAAAGACTTAGTCACAATTGTTGGAGAAGCAAAATGTTTCTCTGGTGATTCTATTATTGAGCAACCGATAACAAAAGCAATAACTACTGTGCCATTACCGGCACGAGTTCCTGTTGTTGCAGTATATAAGTTTGAAGACTTAACTGGTCAAAGAAAATCAAGGGACGGTATAGCAGACTTCTCAAGTGCAGTCACACAAGCACCAGAAGCATATTTAATTCGTGCATTAAAACAATCCGGCTTCTTCAAAGTGGTAGAAAGAAAAGGGTTAGACCACTTAACAAAAGAAAGACAATTAATTAGACAAACAAGACAAAGTTTTGAAGACGATAAAGAGCAGCAACCTTTACTGTTTGCTGGTCTTATTATCGAAGGTGGTATTGTTGATTACAATACTAACTTATTAACTGGAGGTGTAGGTGCTAGAAACTTAGGCATTGGCACTTCTAAACAATATCGTGAAGATAAGGTAATCGTTTCTATGAGATTAGTTTCTGTGAGTACAGGAGAAATCTTATTGGAGATCCTTACTTCAAAAGCAATTCTATCCGTAGGTTTAAGTAATGACTATTTTAGATTTCATTCAAATGATACTGAACTCGTTGAATTTGAAAGTGGAAACACAATGAATGAACCTAAGTATATCGCTGTGCAAGCAGCAGTAGAAACAGGAGTAGTAGCGTTAATTAAACAAGGAATAGAGAAAGGGTACTGGAAGTACTACATGGGAGAGTAAAATGAGAGCTTTATTTGCCTTATTTTTATCAATCGGTCTCTATGCAGACAATGAAATCTATATCGACCAAACAGGTGACAATGCAGCAATAGATATTGAACAACTTGGTTCCAGCAATTTAATTGGTGGATTAAATGCAACAACAGGTTCAATGACAGCAGCAATATTAAATGGCACCTCTTGGACATTAGATTTAAATCAAATAGGAGCCTCCAACTTATTTCTTACTGACGGAATAATAGGTGATAACTTCACTGGAACATTTGATTTTATTGGTGACTCTAACGAATGGACTATAAGTATGGATACTGATGGTTTAAACGGAGCAGACTATGTTAATTTAAATTTTGACATTACTGGTTCTTCAAACACAGCAGATATCGACTTAGGCCAAGATGATGACGTATCGTATTTAGACTTAGACTGGTTATTTACTGGTGACAGTAATGAAATCACTCTAGACTTAGATTCTGCATACGCCACAAATTACATGGACATTTTAGGAGACTCTAATACACTTACATTCACAGGCAGTGGATACGGAGCAAGCAGTAGCGATGCCGCTTATTTCTATTTAGATTTAGACGGAGATAGTAATACAATGACTATTACTCAATCTTCTACACTTGCAGCAGACTGGTTGAAAATTGAAGCTGATACATCTAATTCAAATATTTGTATTGTTCAAAATGATGGTGGCACCTCCACTTCATGCTGACAATATAGGTGATATCACAGAACTTCGTGGAATAGGTGCTGTCTTACGAGATGACACCTATACCGCTGAGGTTGGCTTTGACATACAGCAAATGGACGATGTTCGCACAGGTAATGGCCGATTAGCAATATCGTTTTTAGATGATAGCAAAGTCAGACTAACAGAGCATAGCAAACTTATTATTGATAAGGTTGTTTTTAATCCCGACCCAAACAAGTCAGAAATGGCACTTAAGTTTGCCAGTGGGACTGCTCGTTTTATAACTGGAAAGATAGGTAGTATTAATAAACAAAACATTAATCTATCAACACCAACTTCTCAGATAGCAATTCGTGGGACAGATTTTACTGTTACCGTTGATGAATTAGGAAGAAGTTTGGTTATTCTTTTACCAGACGAATTTGGTATAAGCTCAGGGGAGATTGTCGTAACAACTGCTTTGGGTTCTGTAATTTTAAACAAACCATATGAGTCTACTGTTACGAGTGTATGGGAAGCAATTCCTACTAGACCAGTAATACTGGATCTGACACTAGACCTCATAGATAATATGCTCATAGTGAGCCCACCAAAGAAAGATGAAGAAGGACAAACTGCAGGAGAAGCTCGAACTGACGACTCTGATAACAATATTCTTGATATCGATTTCCTCGATTACGACGAGTTAGAAACAGATTATTTAGCTACAGATGAATTAGAATTCACAGAACTAGATATCGAATACTTAGACGTAAACTTTTTAGAGGATTTATTAGATGTTATTGAAGAACTAGATGCTCTATCCTCTGAGGACGAGTTAGCCCAAGATGGCTTTTCGCCTATAGATTTACAAGGTACACAATTTGGGAATGACCCCACAACCCAAATTACCACATTTACAGATGGGGAAGTAGTAAGCATTTTAAGACAAGTTAATCAAAATGTGAGACTTGATTTAAATGGCACTACAAGTTATAATATAATAATAGAACAAGATGGAAAAGCTTATAACATTATTCTTAACTCTGGGTCTGGCTCAGTCATTACAATCCGCCAATCTGGAGGTTGATATACCTTGGGACTATGAACAAATTAAAGCAGATGCTTTACTCATAGAACAATACAATCAAAATCAAACAATGCATTTTAAAATGTCAGATAACTCACATATTCATGAATGGGTTGCTTGGAATGTACTTGATGTATACACTACAAATAGAGCAATACGTGGAAGGTACGGAAAAGAGCTAAATCCTTTACTACCAGACTATCCTTCTTTAGAAAGATTGATAGCTCAAAAATTAGCAGTTAATTATTTACTATATACAATGAATGTTTTTGAAGACATTGAAACAATAGAAAATTTTAACACACTTGGTGCGTTAGTAGTTATAAATAATACTTGGGTAATAATAGACAATGAGTAAGAAAAGAGATCCAAAAAAAGGAACAGGTAAAAAACCTAAGGGGTCTGGAAGAAGACTCTATACTGACGAGAATCCAAAAGATACCGTTAGAATTAAATTTGCAACTGTAAAAGATGCAAGAGCAACAGTACGAAAAGTAAAAAGAGTCCGTAAGTCTTATGCTAGAAAAATTCAAATACTAACTGTAGGAGAACAACGAGCAAAAGTTATGGGCAAGAAAACTGTCGCATCAGTATTTAAATCTGGTAAGGCAAGTTTAAGGAGAGCAAACAATGCCAAGAAAAAAAGATCCAAGACTAAAAAGAGCAGGCGTTAGAGGTTTTAATAAACCAAAAAGAACACCTGGACACCCTAAGAAGTCTCATATTGTAGTTGCTAAAGTAGGCAACAAAATAAAGACAATACGATTTGGACAGCAGGGAGCAAAAACTGCTGGTAAACCAAAGAAAGGTGAATCAATGAGAATGAAGAAGAAAAGAGCTTCATTCAAAGCAAGACATAGAAGAAACATAGCCAAAGGAAAAATGTCTGCAGCTTATTGGGCAAACAAAGTTAAATGGTAAGATTAATTACTTTTGGAGTGGTACTCGGATTCTTTATCTGGAATCCGTACCCTCTACAAATTCTAGAACTAAAAACATTCGACTATATTATGAATAGTCAACCAGAAATTCAAAATGACAATATTCTAATTGTCGACATCGATGAAAACATCGTCGAAGCATACGGAGGTTATCCACTTCCAAGAAAACTATATGGACAAATGATAGAAAGGACTCCTGGAATAGGGGGCTTTACTATTCTTATGCCTGACCCAGATTTACGTGGCAACGAAAATGACTTGTACTTAGCAAGTGCATTAGCCAATAAACCCACAGTGTTAGCTTACGCAGCATCAACACAAGCATCTGAGCTAGGCCCTCATGTAGGTACTGCTCAATTAGGAGGTGATCCATTAGAATGGCTATTAACATATCCAGGAATTTTACGACAATTACCAATCTTATCGGTAAGCGCAGACGGCAAAGGTATCGTAAACTCCTCACCAGAGCTAGACGGCGTCGTCAGGCGACTGCCCGTAGTCGTAGGAAGTGAGGGAAAAATATACCCAAGTTTTGCACTAGAAATGCTTAGACTCGCTGTAGGCGACCCAAGCTATCAAATTAAAACTGGAGATACAGGTGTAGAGTGGATTCGAGTTCCTAACTATCCAAATATGAATACCGATGCTAATGGGTTTATTTGGATAAATACGAATGTAAAGTTTTATAGACAAACTGCAGCACAATATATGGCTGATCCAATTCCTGCACCTTTTGTTATATTTGGAGTAACAGCAGAAGGAGTGGTAAATCCAGTTCCTACTGCATCTGGAGCTAAATACCCGCATGAGGTACAAGCAAATGTATTGCATAATTTAGTATCAGGCACAGCGCCTTCAATTCCAAATTGGAGTGCAGGAGCGGAGCTAGGAGCTGCAGTCTTAGCTTTGCTCGTTTTATTACTAACAGCTAGTAGAATTTATTTAAGCTTGCCCGCTTTAGTGCTAGTTGTAGGAGGTTCAGCATATGGAGCCTGGTATGCCTTTCAATCTTCTTACTTATTTGACGTTTCAGGCATTATTTTAATATCGATTTTATTCTGGAGTATTGAAAGTTTCAGGAATTTTATAAAGACCTACTTCGAGAAAATGGAAATAAAACGACAATTTGGGACATACGTTAGTCCTGCCTTGGTTAAAAAATTACAAAAAGACCCAACATTGCTGAGATTGGGTGGGGAGACAAAACGACTAACATTTTTATTTTCTGATATTCGAGGATTTACACCAATATCGGAAAAATATCAAAAAGATCCACAAGGATTAACTGAGTTAATAAATAGATTTTTAGACAATCAAACAGAGATTATATTAAAACATGGCGGTACAATTGACAAGTATATGGGAGATTGTATAATGGCATTTTGGGGTGCACCACTTGACGATGAAAATCAAGTGGAGAATGCAACCAAGGCGGTTCTCGAAATGCGAGAATCATTAGGAGAGTTAAATGAAAGACTCAGAGAAGAAGGCTTGGATCAAATTAATACAGGAGCGGGAATCAATACAGGACTCTGCGTGGTCGGAAACTTTGGTTCTAGCACTCGCTTCGACTATAGCGTTCTTGGGGATTCTGTCAACCTTGCTGCGCGTTTAGAATCAAGTTGTAAAGAGTACGATACTGACTTAATAATTTCCGAACACAGTTTACTCGATGATTACGATTACGAGTTTTTAGACCAAGTAAAGGTTAAAGGAAAGAATGAGCCCGTTGAAATCTATACCATACGAAAATAGTACTTGACATTTGTTGCCACTTTTAGTATAATATAATCTATGTGAAATTCTCACAGCGGAAACGGAGTCAAAATGTCAGATGACGAAATGAATAAGATAAGGATAGATTTAGCAAAACTTGAGACTGCCGTTGCAGAACGGTGGAAGACTGCATTTAATCGCTTTGATGAAATTGAAGAAAGACTAAATCGAATAGATACTTATTTCTTATCAGGAGCGGGCGGAGTCATAATATTTATGGCAGGCTTGATAGTAACCCTATTAACAATACACTAATTATGAAAGAATATACAACAAAAGAAATGAAAGCAGGTGAGCCTGAAATAAAAGTAGAGGCAACAATAAAACCTGATAAAGCTCTTATAGAAGAGAAGAGAGGAAGATATTATGTTAAAGATCTTAACGGTAACAGACTTGGAGTATTCCTCACAAACAAAGACGCAAAAGAATTCGTTACAAAATTATAAGGACAGACTTGCTGTTTGCAAGAAGTGTCCAAACTTCACATTAAATATTTGTAAAGTTTGTAAATGTTTTATGCCCATCAAAACTAGAATCAAACGGGCAGAGTGTCCTTTAGGACAATGGAGTATATAATGCCATATCACACAGGTAAAAAGAAAAAGAAGAACGGTAAGAAGAAAAAAGGCGGAATGAAGAAAAAGAAAGGTTTGACCGCTAAACAAAAGAAACTACCTATGGCTTTGCAAAGAGCAATCTTAAAAAAGCAACGAGGTAAGTAATGGCCGTTAAAAGAAAAAGAAGAAAGAGTACTAAAAAGCGTAACATACCTACAAACTCAAAGTTGTATGCTAGAGTTAAAGCAGCAGCAAAAAGAAAGTTTGCGGTATATCCAAGTGCATATGCAAATGCGTGGCTTGTAAGAGAGTAAAAGAAAAAAGGGGGAAGATATCGTCGTGGCTAGAAAAAAGAAAAAACTTAAAAAACTAACTAAGAGACAAATTGCTACACTCCGCAGACATAGGTCTCACCATACCAAAAAGCATATGACAGTTATGGTGAGAGCTATGAAAGAAGGAAAAACTTTTGGTCAAGCCCATAAATTAGCTATGCGAAAGGTTGGTAAGTAATGGCTGTAAGAAGAAGTGGAGGATTAACCAAATGGTTTGGTGAGAAGTGGGTAGACATTTCTAGACCAAAGAAAGGTGGTGGATACGCTCCATGTGGAAGAAGAAAGGCAGGAAAAGGAGGGTATCCTAAGTGCGTTCCTGCATCAAAGGCAGCTAGAATGAGTAAGGCACAAATTAAATCAGCAGTTAGACGAAAGAGGGCAAAGAAGCAAGGAGTAGGTGGAAAACCTACTAATGTTAAAACCTTTGCAGGTAGACGCAGAAAGAAAAGAACAACAACTAGAAGGAAAAAAAGATGATAAAATATTTAAAAATGCTTTGGAATATAATTACTCTCAAAGATAAAAACTTTGACGGTACAGTTGATATCACTGATAAAATGATAGCAGCTAAACAAAAAGCAGTAAAAACTAAATAGGCGTATTATAACGCTAAGCTAAAAGGAGAATGCAATGGCAAAGTTTCTAAGCGGACCAACAGGCACGCACGGTACTCAAAAAATTCGTAAACATGTACTCAAAAGAGGCGTTACGAGAGATATGAATGCAGCTGCTGGAGTTCCAGTTAATACTAAACTTCATAACGGATTTACAGCTTTTAGGTATGCAGCAGCACCAAAAGCAATCGGACCTAGATTCGGTAAAACTAAAAACCCACCAAAACCAAGATTTAAAAGATAATATGGCAAGAAAATATATGATAGATGGCAGAAAACTCTGGCTTCAAGAATGTCTACTAAGTAGTACTAAAACATTAGTAAGAATGGAAGGCACAGAAGAAAGAAGAGAACTTACGCCTAGAGAAGTAAGCATGAAACAGATTGCTGCAGCGTACTGCTATCTATATCATAAAGTCCAGGAAGAAGGATTACTGAAACCTGGAGATGAGGATAACTTTTTTAAAGACGAGATTCTTCACTAATGTTAACACTAAGTAGAGAAGATATAGTAAAAGAGTACTTGATGGACTTTCAAGAACAGGATAGATTTATCAAGCTACCTATTGAAGGCTATATGGACTTACTAGGAATTACACCAAATTCTTCACAAACTGCTATCATAAATGCACTTAATAATCCTAAATATAGATTTGTATGTGCGGCAGTTTCTCGTAGACAAGGTAAAACATATATTGCTAATATTATTGGCCAGTTAGTTTCTTTAGTACCTGGCTCTCATATATTATTAATGTCACCTAACTATTCATTATCCCAAATTTCTTTTGATTTACAAAGAAATCTAATCAAACACTTCGCTTTAGAGGTTGTTAAGGATAATGCAAAAGACAAAGTTATTGAACTTTCTAATGGGTCAACAGTTAGAATGGGATCTGTAAATCAAGTTGACTCAGTGGTCGGTAGAAGTTACGACTTAATTATTTTTGACGAAGCAGCATTAGTAAATGGTAAAGATGCCTTTAATGTAGCTCTTCGTCCTACACTAGACAAAGCAAATTCAAAAGCATTATTTATATCAACTCCTCGTGGAAGAAACAATTGGTTTGCAGATTTTTATTACAGAGGCTTTAGTGAAGAATACCCAGAATGGGCATCACTTAGAGCAACTTATCACGAGAATCCAAGACTATCAGAACAAGACATTAAAGAAGCAAAAATCAGCATGTCAGAAGCTGAGTTTAGCCAAGAGTATGAAGCAGACTTTAATATTTATGAAGGACAAGTCTGGGCCTTTAACCATGAGGATTGTGTAGCAGACCTATCTGCTTTTGACACTAGTAAAATGGACGTATTTGCAGGGCTTGATGTCGGTTATAAAGACCCCACAGCATTTTGTGTAATAGCATATGATTGGGACGAACAAAAGTATTACTTAGTTGATGAATACTTAGATGCAGAAAGAACTACCGAACAACATGCAGTGCAAATACGACAGTTAATACAAAAGTGGGATATTGACTATATTTATATTGATTCTGCAGCTCAACAGACTAGATTTGATTTTGCACAGAATTATGACATTACTACTATTAATGCGAAAAAGTCAGTACTAGATGGAATTGGTAAAGTGGCAACAGTAGTAGACAATGACTTATTATTAGTTGACCAGAGATGTAACGAAGCGTTAATGTGTCTTGACCAGTATCAGTGGGATCCAAATCCTAATTTGCTGAAAGAGAAACCTAAGCACAATGCTGCGTCTCACATGGCCGATGCAATAAGGTATGCTCTATATTCTTTTGAAACGACTGCGACTACTTTTTAGCATGTCAAAAATAACTCTTGACTTTTGGTTAAAAAATAGATATAATTGATAATATAAAGTGGAATTAAAAAGAGACCTAATAAAATACATAAGGGATAAAGCAAAATCCAAGTACGAGAAAACAGATAAATGTTACATCTGCGGTTCTCAGACTAGATTAGACTTTCATCATTTTTACTCATTGACAGAGTTGTTTGAAGAGTATATGACAAAGCATAATCTGGAAATAACAACAGAAGAACAAATTCTCGAAGTTCGAGAGAAGTTTATTGAAGAATACTTCGATAAAATTTATAACAAAGCTGTTACCATATGCCATAAACATCATTTGAAACTACATTCGATTTATGGAAAGAAACCAAAATTGATAACAGCACAAAAGCAAGAAAAATGGGTAGAGATTCAAAGGAATAAATATGGCATGGTATGATTTTATAACAGGCGGAAATAAAAGCGTAGAGGAAAAGCACAATCCTGCGCAGTATATTATCGCCAGAGATGAGGGATTAGAAATCGCATCTCGTGAAAGAGTTCAAAATTATCGAGACGCTTATGAAAAACTAGAAGTAGTAAATCGTGGCGTAAACATGATAGTTGATGACGTTGCTGAAATTCCTTTTGAGTTTGATGGCAAAATAGTTGGCATGACGCCCATAATCAAGAACATAAGACAATCACGAGTAGATTTAATACTAAACTACGAACCTAATCCATTTCAAGATGTTAGTACATTTAAAAGAAATCTTATTATAGATTTATTACTAGATGGTAATATATTTATATACTTTGATGGAATGCATCTATATCACTTACCAGCCGAAAAGGTAAGAATTCATACTGATGATAAACTATATGTAGAAAAGTATGAGTTTGATTCCTCTATCGATTATCAGGTAAACGAAATCATACACATAAAAGAAAACAGTTTTCACTCCATTTACAGGGGAGTACCTAGACTTAAGCCTGCATTTAGAACAATGAATCTACTTTCTAACTTAAGACACTTTCAGGATAACTTCTTTAAAAATGGAGCAGTGCCAGGATTAGTACTAAAAAGTCCTAACACTCTTTCTGAGAAAATTAAAGAGAGAATGTTACAAGCATGGACAGCTAGATATAATCCTGTTTCCGGTGGAAGAAGACCACTTATTTTAGATGGAGGTTTGGAAGTTGATAAACTAACAAATGTAAACTTTAAAGAGTTGGACTTTCAAGACTCTATCACACAATGTGAGAGAGTAATTTTAGAAGCATTAGGCATACCGCCTATCCTTTTAAATAGTGGCAACAATGCAAACATAAGACCTAATCATAGATTGTATTACTTAGAAACAATACTACCTATAGTTAGAAAAATTAAGTATGCATTAGAACGATACTTCGGTTTCGAAGCAAATGAAAATGTATCAGGAATACCTGCTTTACAGCCAGAGCTAAGAGATCAAGCAGGCTACTATGCAACTCTTGTGAACACAGGAATAATGTCACCTAACGAGGCTAGGGACGCATTAAGATTAGAAAGAATGGAGGGATTCGATGAACCTCGTGTACCTGCAAATATAGCAGGTTCAGCAGCAAATCCCGAAGAAGGTGGAAGACCGCCTGAGCAAACAGAGGAAAACGATGAATAGAAAAGCAATACTAGAAAAAGTAGCTGATTATATGGTATCAAAAGGCAAAATGTTAAGTATTGTAGAATACAAAGCAGCTTCCGACAAACCTTATAATTATATACTTATAAAAAGAGCATGGGGCAGCTGGTCAAGACTTACACAACTTATTAAGTCTAACTTTCCAGAGAAATGGGAAGAAATGCACAAGCCTGCACCTAAAGTAAAAGCTAAACCAGTAGCAAAGAAAGAAGTAAAGGAGACGTAATATGAAAAAGATATTTCACATGACTAACACTTTTCAGAAATCTGATGTTGCTGAAGATGGTTCAATTAATATTAAAGGTCTAGCTAGTACTAGTGCACTAGATAGAACCGGAGATGTAATTGATCACAATGCATGGAAACAAGGTGGTTTAGATAATTATGGGGATAACCCAATTATTCTTTTTAATCACAACTATGATAGACCGATTGGTAGAGCAAAATATTGCGATGTTACTCAAAACGGCCTTGAAATAGAAGCAAAAATTTCAAAGTCTGCTGGAGATGTAGTAGACCTAATTAAAGACGGTGTCCTTGGAGCCTTTTCCGTTGGTTTCAAGGTCAAGGACGCTGAATACAATAAAGAAACTGACGGATTTTTTATAAAAAGTGCTGAACTTCTTGAAGTATCAGTGGTTAGCATACCAGCTAATCAAACTGCTACTTTCTCAATATCAAAGTCATTTGACAGCGATGATGAGTATCAAGAGTTTAAACAGCATTTTAACAAGGCTCACTCTGTGGAGTCAGTTATTACTGACAAAACTGAGCAGCCAAGTGCCGCAAATGCGGATAATATGGAGAAAGATATGTCAAATGACACTCAGAGTCCAGAATTTGATCTGAAGGCATTTGCTGAAGAAGTTGCTAAGAAAACTGCAACTACTATTGCTATGCAACAAGCAGAGCAAAAAGCTAAAGACGACGCAGAACTTCAAAAAGCTGCTGATGTCGAGGCTGAAGCAAAGGCTGTTCAAGAGGCAAAACAGGACGAACAGAAAACTATAATCGAAGCTGGATTATCCGGTGCCGAGAAATTAGTAAATGATGTCGAGTCAAGACTGTTAGAAAAGAATGAAGAGCTTTCATCAGTAGTTTCAGAACTACAAAAAGATTTAACTGAGAAATCAGATGAAATCATGAAGATGAGAGAGTCCAAGCGAATCTTCTCAGATAGAGGTACAAACTCTAACTGGAAAGAAACTCATAAAGAGGAAATCATGGACGCAAAAGTTCTTTCAGTTATTACTGGACAGAAATCAATTGAAAGCACAAAATATGGTCAAGGTATCATAGAAAAAGTAAACGCTGACTCAAGTGTTGCAGTATCATCTGCAGACTTCGAACAAGTTGTTTCAACTAATGTTGAAAGAGACATTCAAAATGAATTAGTCTTAGCTCCTCTATTTAGAGAAGTTGCAATGACTAGTGCTTCAATGATTATGCCAATCTTACCAGATGCAGGATACGCTGAATTCGTATCAGCTGCTGGTACAGGCGACGGTGCAAGCCCACACGGTAACTTATCAGAAAGAGGCGACTCTTATGTAACTACTGGTGATAGAGGCGGTATCGACTTAACAGAAAAAACATTAACTGTTAAGAAATTGATTTCAAAATCATTTATTGGTAATGAAACAGAAGAAGACGCGATTATGCCAATTCTACCATTAATCAGAGAATCAATGGTTAGAGCTCATGCAAGAGGTATGGAAAATGCTATCTTATTTGGTAACAATGCACAAGGTACATACACATCAGGTATTTTTGATGGACTAGTTCACAAAGCTACTGATGCTTCAAATGTACTCGTAGGTTCAGAAGCTTTCGCAGCTGATAAACTTACTGCAACAGAGTTATTAGAAATGAGAAAATCAATGGGCAAATATGGTGTAAATCCAAATGAAGTCGTATATATTGTATCACAAGAAGCATACTACAACTTGCTAGAAGATGCTGAGTTCCAAGACGCTAACCTCGTTGGCGATATGGCAACTAAGCTATCTGGTGAGATTGGTCAGGTCTTCGGATCTAGAGTATTAATCTGTGATGAATTCGCAGCAAGAGCAGCTAATAAGACTCACGCTGTAGCTTTATATGCTAGAAACTTCGTTATGCCTAGATTAAGAGGCGTTACAATTGAATCAGACTACGATGTAGCTAATCAGAGAAGAGTACTTGTGGCTTCACAAAGACTTGGATTTGATGACATCATCGGCGGTTCTGACGCAGTTGTTATCAGAAACTACAAAGCTAGTTAATAGCTTAATTATGGTTTTGTGGGTTTACCTTAAAACCCACACTTGAATTATGGCAGACTTAGTAACAGTACAAGATTATAAAGACGCAGAAGGGCTAACTGGTGCTAAGGACGACGATCGCCTTAATATTTTAGTTCCTCAAATCTCCGAATTAGTAAAGAGATATTGTGGAACAAGTTTTGTTGATTTTTTCAGTTCTGATAAAACAGAGACATTCAATGTTACAGAGGACACTTCAGTTATAATAGTAAGTGAAAGTCCACTGATTAGCGTGACATCTGTTAAAGAACGCGGCAGCCCAACTGAGAGTTATACTACTTTAACAGCGAATCAAGATTACTATGTTGATAATACATTTGACGCAGTAAGAAGAATTGTTGGTAATGGTACAAAAAACTATCAGAAAGGTTTTGGAGCCGTACAAATAGCATATCGATCTGGCTACTCAGCTGTACCTTCTGATCTTAAATTAGCCGTAATGGATTTAATTACATACTACTTACGAGATGAGCATAAGTCAAGAAGAACAATGCAAGGAGCAACAATAGAATCACAAGGCTCCTCAAGTGTTAGAAATAATACTGATTTTCCTGACCATATTAAAAGAGTGCTTGATTTGTATAGAGTAATAGTGTAATGTCCATAGCAAGAAGAAAGCAAGCAATACAAGAGTATCATAGAATAAAAAATGAAAGAGATACTTCTTCTATTCAGTATTTAACTTTTACTATAAATAAATCAGATTGGTTAGACTCTTTAAAACAGAAGATTATACAAGAAATTAAAGATTTTGACCAAGACACAGGCGATGAAACAGCATTAGCTTTTAAAGCATATATGGAAGGAGATGGTAAATCAGAAACTGATAAATCTTGGAAAGCGTTTAAAAAGCATTTAGAAGGTTGGATGAAGTTTGGTAAAAGACCTACTTGGTATACTAAAAAAGATGGAGCAGGTAGATGGGTAAGTGATAATGGTAAAAGTTATACTTTTACATGTGTAAATAGAAGACAAACTTTAAAGTCTGGTAATCTAAATAAAAAATGGGCAGCAAACGCAATAAGATCTTTAAAAAAGAATGTTATAAAAAAATGGCATAAAGGAATTTCTACAGCTGAACATGGTAAACTTGTTCAAAAGTTTCAGAAACAAGGCGCAATGCAACAACTGAGTGGATTTACTATGAGTCAAGCTACTAGTGTTCAAGCACAAACTAGACCAGGCTCTGAAGGTAATAATATAAATAATGCAATTATTGCTGGTATAGTTGGAAATGCAAGTACTGAAGATTGGCTAGGCTGGGAAAAAGGATTTATACTAAACTATTTTCAGTATAAATATGGTACTAAAGTAGATAGAAGAAAAACAAAAAATAGTATACAAAGAAATCATACAATAAGAATTGTTATGATGCCAGGAAGATCAGTAGGAAATACTGGTGCTCCCGATAAAAGTGACAGTAAAGAATTTTTAGATTTATTCACTGAAGAATTTAATACACAGATGACTGCTTATGCAAGTACTTTAACAGGATTAAAAAAAGTTAATTATATAGCAGACTCTCCCAACTTTGATGATGAAGGAGCTGGTATATCTGAAGATCAGTGGATAGAACAAATAGAAAGATCTGTTAAAGCTATGCAAAGAAGTTCAGGTAGAATGAATCAAGGTATAGTAAAGAAAACAAAAATAAGTTTTAAAAAACAGTTAGAAAAAGTAAGATACGAAAAGAAACAAGGGAAAGAAGGTTTTGTAACACCAAAAAGTAATAAAGCTGTTAAAACAGTAGTAGCGACTAAGAAACCAAAAGTTAAGAAAGTTGCCTTAAGTAAAGTATCTCCAAATAAAAGAGGAGAGCATTTACAAAATTCAGGATTTAGAATGGATAAGGAAGGTTTGCTTATAAGAGATTTAATTAATAGATTATTACCTAGAGCAATGGATAAGAATATGGTTCGTCCAAGATTACAGAATCAATCAGGTAGACTAAGAAGAGAATCAAAAGTAGAACAAGTTATAGTAGGGCCAAGAGGAGGATTGTATATAGATTATTCATATCCACAAAAACCTTATGGAGTATTTGAACCGGGTACAGGTAAAGCCCCCTGGGCAAATCAATTTAGAGACCCAAGACATTTAATAGGAATGAGTATAAGAGAGATAGTTGCAGTAAACATGGGAGGTCAACCAGTTGCGTCAACAAGGAGAGTATTTAGCTAATGCCAACAGAAACTAGTACAAGACAATATACAACACGAAGACAAAATATTGTCAATGCACTCGTTGATGCATTAGAACTTATTGACGGTACAGGTGCTTATCAATCCTCATTACATACAGTAGAACCAAGACTAAAATTTTGGGACGAAGTAACAGAATTTCCTTCCGTCCACATAAATGCAGGTAGAGAAACCCGCTCATATGATGGAGGAGGATTTAAATTTCGTTATCTTGCAATTACATTAAGATGTTATGTAGAAGATAATGAAGATAGTGTAGGAGCATTAGATGCTTTACTTGAAGACATTGAAACTGTCTTAGAGGCAAAAGATCCTCTTACATATTATGATAAAAATGGAGTTGCACAAAGTACTGTGCAAACTTCAATACTAAGCGTAGATACCGATGAAGGTGTCTTAGACCCTCTAGGAGTAGGAGAAATACAAATAGAGGTTCAATATTAGAAAACAGCCACGATAAGTAATTATTTGTCAAGGCTCTTTTCAAGATTAGGAGAATAAAAATGGCAGATAAATTTTATTTTAGCCGAGATACCGAAGTTTATTTAATAAAGGATTCGTCCAAGTGGCTTATCCCTGTTTTAGATGGCTTCAGTTTTTCACAAGGCACAAACACAAGTGAAATTACTCTGAATGAAATGGCAGACGGCAGCGGTAAAAGCAGAAGAAGTAGACAAATGTTTACTGATTCATATGCACCAGCTGAGTGGTCTTTCCAAACTTATTTAAGACCGTTCCAAGCAACAGCTGGAGCGACTAATGGTTGGGAAGGCTCAGGTTCTGATAATCACCATCACGCAGTAGAGGAAGCTTTATGGGCTTGCTTTATGGGAGCAGCAACGTTTACTAAAACTAATGGTGCAACCGAAGCTTCATGGAGTGATACAGTAACCAACTCAACATCAAATGTTGTCTTTGATTTCACAAACTCAGAAGTACCAGCATTGGCAACTTTTGATTTGTTCTTTGAAATGGGTGCAACCCAAGGTAGTGGGGAAACCTTCTACAAACTAGCTAATTGTGTAGTAAGTTCTGTATCTATTGATTTTGATATCGATGGTATAGCAACTGCAACTTGGTCAGGTAATGCTTCAATGATTACTGACGAAAGTGCACTAGCTTCTGGCACATTAATTTCTGAAGGAACAACAGGAACAGGTAATTTCATAAGAAATAGATTAACTCAGCTAGCAGTAACAGCTGCAGACACAACTACATTCCCAGGTGCATCATCTAATGGTGTTTATAACTTAGTGTTAACAGGTGGTAATATAACAATGGAAAATAATATTACTTACTTAACTCCAGAAACTTTAGGAGTCGTTAACCAACCATTAGGACATGTTACAGGAACAAGAAGTGTTTCAGGAAACTTTACTTGTTATTTAAATAACGAGACAGGTGGAAGTGCAGACTTATTTGAAGACTTAATTGAAGCTAATACAGTTGTAACTAATAGTTTTAATACAGTATTTAAAATAGGTGGAACAACAGCTCCAAAGATACAAATCGATTTACCGAAATGTCACTTTGAAGTACCCGCTCATTCTATTGATGATATAATTTCAGTAGAAACAAGTTTCCATGCTTTACCAGCCTCAGTAGATCCGACAACTGCTGATCAGTTTGAAGCAAAAGTTACTTATACAGGTAGTTAATACCAATTAACCCGGGGAGGGTAACTCCTCCCCTTTTTTAAGGAATACAAATGGAAGAAAACAAAAAAGTATCACTAGCGAGTTTATTAACTCCAAGTAAAACAGTAACAGTAGACTATCCTGAATTTGAAGGATTTACTGTTGACCTCTGTTACTTAGCAAGAGAAGAGTTACTTAAATTAAGAAGTAAATGTCTTACTCAAAAGTTCAACAGAAAAACTAGAGCATTTGAAGAGCAAATGGACGACGATAAATTTTTAACCGAATACTGTAAAGCAGTAATAAAAGGTTGGAAAGGACTTAAGTACAAATACTTAGAAAAAATGCTTTTAGTTAATTTAGCTAACGTTAAAGATTTAAATGGTGAGTTAGATTATAGTCAAGAAGATGCAGAAATACTTATGAAAAATGCGTCTGACTTCGACATGTGGGTTACGGAGGTGGTAGGTGACCTAGAAAATTTTTCTCACAGCAAGTAGTAGAAATACTTGCAAAATTGGATAGACATTATAAAGAAGGTATGCTACCAATAGACACATATTTGAGAGTATGTGAGGAGTTAGGAGAAGAGCCTGACCCAGATAAAATGCCACCAGATAGAAGTGAGTTTCCAATAGAAGTACAAGAAGCTTTTACAATACATGATTTACTTCCCGATAGATGGGAAGGAATGAGTGGTTCATACTTAGGAAAAGATTATTCCGCACTTGGAACTATGTTAAAAGAATTTAATATAAAAGAAAGACAATTATGTATAGTATTTTTAAAACATATAGAAGCAAGAAACTCACAAACTATTAATAAAGACTTAGAAAGAAAAAGAAAAAGTTCAAAGAACAAAGGCGGAAACGCAGTTAAATAAAAATGGCAAAAGGTAAAAATAGAGTAGTAACCGAATTTAGTGATGGTGACAGTCTTAAAAAATTAGAGAAGAAAGTCAAAAAAACCAGTAGAGGTTTTGATGCACTTGCAACTTCACAAAGATCTGCTGATAGAGCCGGTAAAGGCATAACAGGTCAGTCTTCTAATCAGACTAAAAACTTTTCAAAAATTCAACAAGGGATTAGTGGAGGACTTGTTCCTGCTTACGCGACTCTTGCTGCTCAAGTATTTGCTGTAACAGCTGCGTTCCAGTTTTTATCAAGTGCAATAGATTATAAAAATTTAATAGCTGGACAAGAAGCTTTTGGAGCTGTTACAGGTATTGCATTTCAAACATATACAAAAGGTATTCAAGAAGCTACAGGGGGTCAGTTAAGATTTGCAGAAGCTGCACAAGCAACAGCTATTGGTATAGCTGCAGGACTATCTAGAGCCCAATTAGAAGAGATTGGTACAGCCGCAAAGAATACTTCTCTTGCATTAGGAAGAGATTTAACAGACTCATTTAATCGTCTTACAAGAGGTATAACAAAAGCAGAGCCAGAATTACTAGACGAACTAGGTATCATACTTAGATTAGAACCCGCACTTAAAGCCTATGCAGATTCAGTAGGTAAATCAAAAGAACAATTAAACCAATTCGAAAAATCGCAAGCTGTTGCGAATGAAGTTCTTGGTCAAGCAGAAATGAAATTTGGTAGAATTACAGAAATTATGGATCCTTCAGCTTTTGCACTACAACAGTTTGCAGTTGCTTTTGATGATTTATTAAATAGATTCAAAGTATTGCTAGGTAGTGCCTTATTACCTATGATACAATTTCTTTCTAATAATGTTCCAGCACTTACAGCAGCATTAAGTCTTTTTGCACTTCCAATTATAAAAACAATACTTCCCAACTTTGACGAGATGGGAAAAAGAGCTAAAGAGAATTTTGGTATAGTACAGAAACAAATACAAAAGACGCAAGGAAAAATGTTAATGATGACTGGAGATAATAAAGGATTTAGAGAGTCATCTTCCACGGCAATAAATGATTTAAGATCAAGAGAGGGATTAAAACCTGTGAGTGTTATGCATGGACAAATGACTCGTAGGTCAATTGATGCTCAAATGAAAGAATTAAAAAGAGGCGGAAAGCTTAGAGATATGTTAAATGCTAAAGAGCGTGCACAATATAAAAGACACTTAAGAATACAACTACTATCTTTAGAAATTTCTGAAAAGAAGAAAAGAGGAGAATTTCAAAAAACAGCTACATTTTTTAATTTACAAACTCAAAAAATGGAACTTCAATACAGAAAAGCACAAGTAAGAATGATAACATTTTCTCAGTTTGCTGCAAAGCAAATGAACAGAGCATTTATGGCAGCAGGAGTTATTGGAGCATTAGTTCTAATTGGTAGTCTTGTGGTTTCTGCATTTAAAGCGATAAGAGGTGAAAGCCCTTTTAAAGCAATTAATGATGATATTCAAGCCGCTACAGAAACTCAAAAAGGGTTAAATAAAGAGCTTGCAAAAATGCTAGAAGTTAGAAAAGAAGGTCTTATTGCTCAAGGACAAGAAACTTCATTACAATTTGCAAATATGTTAAAATCTGCAGGAACACTTAAATCTTTAGCAGACTTTGAAGCAAATAGAAGAGCAATAGCAAAACTTCTAATGGAGAAAGGTGCAACTCAGTCATTTATTTCAGCGCAAACAAATCCTCAGATAAAAGATATAATGGAACAACGTACAAGTATGAGCAATGGACCTTATGGAGGTACCAGTTTCGAAACTGTTAAAGTAGGGGAAGAAACAACGATTGCAAATAAAAATTTAAATAAACAATTTCAAGAACAAAGAGAAACTTTAGCTACTCTAAGAGATGCAGCTGTAGGCCCTCTTAAAAAAGAATATGCAGCTTTATACGATCAATTTCTTAGAGGAGAGCCTATAACAAAAGACCAAGCGGAGAATATAAGAAAATTAGAAGGTCGTTTTATTGGTATGGCAGACAGAGTTGCAAAAGCATCTGAAGTAAATAAAACATATCAACAATCTTTAACAGGAATGGCAGGAAAAGGATTACCTTTCCAAAATCAAAGAAGAGCTTTAAATGATATGATGAGAACTGTTGAAGCTCAAATTACAATGGAAAAAGAAGGAGTAGAGAACGAATCAGAAAGAACTCAAAAAAGTAAAGATCAACTAGCAACAGATAGAGCAAGACTTCAAGTACTACAAAATTTTAAGGTAGAGCTAGGAGAAATAGTTGACAAAGAAGTAGAAAGATTAGAAACTTTAGAAGCAAATAATAGAGCTAGAAGTATAGCTTCTCGAGCTGTAACAATAGAAGATAAACTATTACATTTAAATACAAAAAATTTAAAAGCAGAAGAAAAAAGTCTAAAAGTTAAACAAGATTTAAGGAATGCGCAAGCTTCATTAAATGCTTTAGAACAAAAAGGGTATAAAACTACATCAGAGTTTATGACAGAGGAAGGAGTGTTAGATCAAGCAGCTTTAGATGCCTACGTAGAAAACGGAGGAATATTAGAAGAAAATGTAAAAGATGCTGAATTTGCAGTTGATTTAGCAAGAGAGAAAGTCAGTACTGCAGAGACAGAATTAAGAACAACAGAACTATTAACAGAAGAACAAAGAAAACAATTAAAAATTCAATTAAATAATCTAGCTTTAAAACAAAGACAAAATTTAATGGACATTAATAGTGCTAAAAGATCTGCAGGAAGATTAGGATTTAATACTGCATTTGCAGGAACACAATTTGGATCGTTTGCATTAAAACAACAAGGAATTAGAGACGCACAAACTAAAGCTGCAAGAATGCAACTATCTATTGATACACAAAGACAAAATTTAATGGACAAAAATATTGCAAGAAGTAGTCAAGAATTTCAAACAGAATTAAGCTCTATACATAATAATGAAGCAAAACTAAAATTATTAAAAGAACAAACTAGATTCCAAGAGGAAGCCTTAACATTAGGGGGTCAATTACAAAATAGTTTTGCTAAAGGTATGGAGGATATGTTTACTGCCTTCTTTACAGGAGCAAAAACAGCAAAAGAAGCTTTTGCAGATTTAGCAATGTTTATGTTGAAAAAAATGGCAGAAATAGCAGCTCAACAAGTAGCAATGAGTATAATGACAAATATGTTTGGCTTAACAATTCCTATGGCAAGAGGTGGAGTTATACGAGGATATAGAGGTGGCGGAATTGCAACTGAGCCTACTTATTTAGTAGGGGAAGGTAAACATAATGAAGCTGTTGTACCTTTACCAGATGGAAGAAGTATTCCAGTAAGCATGACTGGTGGCGGTGCAAATAATAATATAAGTATTAATATTGATAATAGTGGTAATGCAAGTTCAACAGGAATGAATGGAGCACAAGGAGCTGCTCTAGGAAAAGCAATTGCAGCAACAGTAATGGAAACAATACAGAGAGAAAAAAGACCTGGAGGAGTATTAAGTAGATAATGGCAACAGGAATAAGACAAAATGGTGGAGCAAATATAAGTGGATTTTCTGCGGTAGTTCCTGTAGATAAAGGATTTACTAGATCTTCTTCTCCAAAAGTTCATACATCAGGATTTGGCGATGGGTATAGCCAGAGAATAGCTGATGGAATAAATAATTTACAACAAACAATGACTGTATCATTTAGTACACGACCAAAAGCAGAGATAGATGATTTGGTAGCTTTCTTTGAAAGTTTAGGAGGTGTAGATAAATTTGAATTAATTATAGACGATACAAATGGAAATGAAACTATAAAAGTGCTTTGTCAAACATGGAATCAAACATGGGCGTATGATAACTTTTACAGTTTATCGTGTTCTTTAATAAGGTGTTATGAGGCATGACGGAAAAAATTGCAATCAAGGAAGTTCAAGGTTTAGAACAATCTTCTGGACTTGTAACTTTATATGAAATAGACAAAATTACAACAGGAAAAGCTTTCTTTACTCATGCTTTAGATAGTGATTTAAATGCTATTCAAATGTATGATTATGATAATAATAGTACTTTACGAACATATCAAGCAGTTCCAATAGAACAAGAAGGATTCGAAATTAGTGGTCAAGGTACAGCACCTAGGCCTGTTATACGATTTTCAAATATTACTACAGACTTTGAAACAGAATTAGGAACTTCAGATTTTCAATCTTTAGTCGGTAAAAAACTTTACAGAAGAAAAACACTAGCTAAATATTTAAAAGACGGGAGTGCAGACCCTGGCAGTGGAAATACTCCAATAGAGTTTGGTAGACAAGTATGGGTTATTGACAGAGTAGAAACAGAGAATGCACTAGAAGTTGCCTTTGAAGTAACAAGCCCTTTCAGTGTAGAAGGATTAGTACTTCCTTACCGTGTGGTAGGGCATAATGCATGTCCATGGGTATTTCAAGGAGTAAGTCCTACTAAATCAATTTCTGAAAGAAGAGGAGGGTGTACTTGGCACGAAGAAGGAAAATATAATATAACTGGAACAACTTATAATGTATATGTAAATGAAGATGATGAATATCTTTTACCATCTTCAACTAGTTTTTCGACTTATACTTCAGGGACTAAAGTTGCAAATACTTATCATAAAACTACAACTACTCTTGGAATAGCAAGTGGCGTAAGAAGATATAATAAAGATGGTACAATCGACACAGGGGCAGATGGCAGTACTGTAATAAATTACTGGCAAACAATAAGAGCTACTACTGAGGCACCCTCTGATAGTAGTGATGACTGGAGCAGAATTAGAGTATTTGAAAACTATAATGCAAGTACAACTTACTATGCTTATACTGATGATAGGCATAATAACTATGTAAAAGCTACTTCAGGAACTGCTTTTATATGGAAAGCAAAAATAACAACACAGGGTAATGTACCTGGATTTGGACAGTATTGGAGAAGAGGAGATCTTTGTGGAAAAAGAGTTTCTTCTTGTCAATGTAGATTTGGATTTAATCCTATAAATTCAGGAACAGCAAGTAGTACAGGTAAAGCTTTAAAAGATACAAGTAAAGTATTACCTTTTGGAGGATTTCCAGGTGCAAGAAAATTTAAGTAAACTACTACCAGAAATCTATGACCATATGGCAAAAGCGGCTCCAATGGAAGGATGTGGATTGATTATTGACGAAGACGACCCTTCTTTTATTCCTCTGAGAAATATGAGTGAAACAAAAAATCACTTTGAGATTGACCCAAAAGAATTCGTTAAGTACTCGATTATTTCAAAAATATTATATGTAGTCCATAGTCACTATATGCAAGATTGTCGCCCAAGTCAGCATGATAAAGATGCTGCAAAAATTTTAGGTATACCATATCTAATCGTATCACTACCAGAAAAAGGAGAATATATTTATGACCCATGTTAAATTATTAGGAGAATTAGGAGAAAAATTTGGCACAGATTGGAAATCTGGGTCTAGTTCTTTGCGTGAAATTTTTAAGTTAATTGATTGTCAATATGATGGGTTACAAGATTATTTAGTAGAATGTGCAAATAAAGGTATAGGATTTACAGTAAAAAATGGAAATGATTTTTTAGATGATGATTTAAATGACTTTATACTTCCAATTCTAAAAGACACTGTTGTTATAACTCCAGTTCCTGCAGGTTCTGGTAAAGGTATTAAAAAACTTATTGCTGCAGTTTTTATAATGTATGGGCTATTTCATCTACCTGGATTAGGTGGCGCAATGACAGAAGGGGGTACAATGGGAGCAACTACAAGTAGTAAGACTGTAGAATTAGGAAGTGTACAATTTGCTAGCACAGGAGAAACAATATCAATGACAACTGATATAGCAGTAAGCGTAGGACAAGAAAGAGCAGCTGCTTTGACTACATCAGAAGCATTAAAGTATGGGGCTTCTCTAAATACTGCAGGGTATGCAGTTATGGGAACAGGAGCTATGTTAGGTATTACAGGGCTAACAGAATATATGATGCCAGACCCCGGAGATCAAACAAGCGATCCTTCATTCCTATTTAATGGAGCAAATTCTAACATTGAACAAGGACAACCAGTTCCAGTACTATATGGAACTATGAAAATAGGCGGGTCTGTATTGAGTCAGGGTTTTCAATCAGGCGAAATAAATAACACAACATTTGATATGCAGGCAGGCACAGCACTGCCTTCTTATATTGGGAGTGCAAGCGGGGGTACTGCTTCAAGTGGTGGTAGTTCGGGCGGTAGTGGCGGAGGCACGGCACATAGATAATGGCAAGATATAGTTCAGTACCTTTTGGAGTAAAAACTAATACAGATAGAAAGAAACCAGATAAAAGTCAGGTAGCTGTTACTTACGATTTATTAAGTGAAGGCGAGATAGAAGGCTTAGCAAATGGTTTATCTTCTGTATTTATTAATGATATTCCAGTATTTGACAAAACTGCGAATGAAATAATAAAATTTAGAGGCGCAACTTCGAATACTACCTCAGGATCTAATCAAGTTTCTCATGTTCAATTCGGAGAAATAGATGATTTAGTTTTAGATAACTTATCAGGTTTAAGGTTAGGTACAAGACATGTAGTAGTACAATCTGCATTAGCAAAAGCAACAAATGCAAGTGCAACTGCCGATACAAATATAATAACAACAGGTAGTAGTTTTTTTACTACTGCAATGATAAACCAACTATTTAATAATAAGATTCAAGGTTTTGTAAGATTAGAAGGAGCAGGACCTTCAGGTTCAACTTTAGTAACAAAAGCAACTTTTATCAGTTCTACACAGATTAGAACTTCTCAGCCTATTTCAACAACAGTATCAAATAAAGACTTACATGTAGATTTAGTTACTACAATAGCAAGCATCTCAGGAAATACTGCAACTTTGTTCGCAAATGCGGGTGTAACACTTACTGGAACTCCTGTAAGTATCTCCGGCGCAGATATAAGTCAAACTAAACTTGAAAGTTTATGTAATATTGAAAACTTTGGATTTAGTTTAGCAACAGGAACTATTAGTCAAGACCCTATAATTTTAAATACTAATTTTGGGCAATCTTCAATTATTGCAAGTCCAAATATAGAAATGTTACAAAATAACATTCGAGCAAACATTGGAACAACAGGTAATGCTGCTAAAAACGGTGGAAACTATAATGATGCAGAAATAGATGAAGAAAGTCAAAATCAAGGAACAGCAGCAGATACTCTACTAACTTCAGCATTTTTAGGTGTATCTAACCCTAGTGAAGTAGATGAAATTCATTTAACTTTTAATTTTCCACAGTGTCACGCATTAAAAAGTAGTAGTGGAGCAAAAGGTCCTTCTTTTGTTGAACTACAGATATTCTTTGAATTTAGTACAGATGGAGGCTCTAGTTTTCCTATTAGCGCGTTAGCTTTTGGTGATTCTGATAATGATATACTTAATCGTTCTGAAGGAATTAATGCATTTATTTCAGGATTTAATTTTATAAATAATGGTCAAATTAAACCAGACTCTCCTCAATATACTAGTTTTGTAGAAGAATTTGTAATAAATACAGAACAGTTCCAACCTTATGATGATTGGAGAATTCGTATTAGAAGAATAAATGATTTAAATTTTAAAGATAGTTCTTTTCAACATACAAATCCTTGTACACTACAAACTGTAGAATCTATAGTTAAAGATAAGTTTTCTTATCCTCATAGTGCTTACGCGGCAACTTCATTTAATGCAAAAGATTTTAATAGTCAACTTCCTGAAAGATCCTTTACTTTAAAAGGATTAAAAATTCAAGTTCCAACAAATTACCGTACTCGTGAAGAAACAGGAACAGCTGCTTCGTATACAAGAAATGTAAGCACAGGAGCAACAGAAAGCTCTTATCAAAACTGGGACGGAAATTTTAGAGGAGATGTAAATACTTTTAATGAATCTTCTATTAATCATAATAAAGTTTTTTGCGATAATCCAGTTTGGGTATTTTATGATTTACTAACTAATGAAAGATACGGTATTGGGCAATTTATTGATAAGTCTCAAATAGATATATACGAGCTATTTAGAATTGCAAAATATTGTGACGAATTAGTTCCCGATGGAAATGGTGGAACAGAACCTAGATTTACTTGTAATGTATATCTAGGAAAAGGTGCAGAAGCAACAACAGTATTAAAACAATTTGCTAGTATTTTTAGAGGGATTGCATTATGGAATGAAGGGAGCCTTACTGTTGCAGTAGACAGACCAAAACAACCTGTTTTTCAATTTACAAAAGGTAATATTATAGGTGGTCAATTTAACTATGAAGGAACAGGAGATAGAGTTAGAACTAATCAGGTAAAAGTAACTTGGAACGACCCAGATGACAATTTTAGACAGTCAACAGAATACGTAGAAGACTATGACTCTATAGCGGATACAGGAAGAATTGTAAGGTCAGAACAACTAGCTTTTGGGTGTACCTCAAGAGGACAGGCGCATAGATTAGGAAAGTGGAAGTTACTAAGTGAACAAAATGAAAATGAAACAGTATCTTTTTCAACTTCTTTAAATGCTGCAAGTTTAAAACCTGGAGATATAATACTTGTACAAGATGCAGACAGAGATAGATCTTCTTACTCTGGTCGTGTATCTAATTCTGGAACAAGATCAACTACAGTAATTCCTTTAGATAGAACAATTTCTCTTCCTGCATATAATAGTAATTTTAAACATGAGCTTCATTTAATTTATCCAAGCGGTGGAGCATACTTACAAGAAGAAAGTGCAATAATTGGTGGCACAACTTTCTTTGAGGGAGATTTAATACTAAGTATTACCAGCTCAACAGCAGCAGCCAATGCCAAAGATGACAGTAATAATCCAATAAATGTTGTATGGTCAGAAAATACTAGGGTAGAAAGACAAAGAGTTACTACTTCAGCAGGAAATGTAAATTCTTTAACAGTTGCAAGTGCTTTTAGTTCTGTGCCAAATGCTGAAGTTATATGGGCATTAAAACTTTATAATACTGATGGTACTGTAAAAACAGGAACTGCAAAAGAATATAGAGTAATAACAGTAAATGAAGAAGATGATTTTCTGTATGAAATAACAGGGTCACTTTACCACAAAAATAAATTTTTAGAAATAGAGAGAGGTTACAATATTGCTCCTAGGCCTCTAAAAACAATGCCTGATCCAGAAGATATAGTTCCTTCTCCTAGAAATATAGTTATAAATGTTCAACCAATAACTACAGAAGATACTGATGGATCTACAGATGATGGAACTCTTACAGGACACAAAGTTGTTATTACATGGGATTACCCACAAGAAAACGGGGCAAAGTATAAATTTTGTAATGGATTTGAAATTCAACATGATTTTTTAAATTCAAAAACTGTAGAACTCGTAGGTTCTTCAGAACAAGCCTTAAATGTAAATAATGTCTCAGCAGGAACATATAGAGTAAAAATTAGAACTAAATCAAGTATTGGAACAGTTTCTCCATTTTTACAAAGAGAAGTAACTATTACAGAAAGAGAATTACTTCCACCAACAAAATCAAGATTAGAACAAATACAAAGAGGTGGTGAAGTAAATCAAACAATTGGCTTAGCAGCAAATGGTACAGTTTCTCTTGGAAGCAGCACTTATACAATGACTTCTCCAGATGGTTCTATATTTTCTAATACTAATAGCAATTCTGCTACTCATACTCAAGCATTTGCAGGTATGGGAGCAAGTGCAGAAGCATTTTTACTTTTTGATACAAGCGAATCTACAGATAGATTAAAAGCAATACAAGTACATACAGATAGTGGAAGTACTCCATCAATAAACTACATAAAAGAAGTAGGAGCCTCTAATAATGGTCTAACAGCAGGAAGTGGTAGTATACAAATAAATCAATTTTCAAATCAAGTAAATGGTACAGGAACTTCTTTTGAGTCTGATTTTATAGCAGGAGATTTATTTAGAATAGCTGGTGGAAGTAGTACTACTAGAACAACAAGCGGCTCTATTACAAATTCTAAATCAGTTACTCTTTCTAGTACAAATAGTAATATAAAAGTTGGTCAAACAGTAACAGGAACTGGAATAATTAATCCATGCCATGTCTCAGAAATTAGTGGAACAAGTTTAACTTTATCAAATCAACAAACAATAAATAGTGGTGTTACTTTAACTTTTACACCTTTAATTACATATGCTAGGGTAAGATTTGTAGAAAGCGACACTTTATTATTTTTAGATGAAACAACAAATAGACCTTATAATGAAGCTGAATATTTTAAACAAAGCTTTATACCAGATACAAATTCAGACTTTATACTTGCACGAATAACCACAAATGGAAGCACAGCTTATACATTAGCAGATCAGTTTGTAACTTCTGCTCCTGCCGACTCTCCTCAGTTTGTAAAAGGTAATGTATATTTTAGTGCTTGGAATGGTACTAGTTCTTTACCAAGTACTCCAACTGCAAGTGCTTTTGTATTTTCTACTAAATCTTTAACTGGTTTAACAAGTGGCTGGAGTCTATCCAAGCCTTTACCACCTTATGCTGTTTCAGGATTTAGCTTTAGAGAAGGCGATGGTAGTGTAACTTTTGATACTGTAAGAGGAGTTTCAAGTTGGTTAAGACTACCTCCAGATGATTTTAGAATAGAAATAGATGATACAAATAGAAGAATCAAAATAAGACCTGATGTAAATGACACAGGATTTGACCAAGTTACAAGTGCAACACAACTATTCAATGATAGGATAACAACAAATGCAGACGGTACAATAAACTATGATGGCACAACAGCAGTAGCACCAAATATAAATAATATAGTTGACTCTGGAAATACTAAAACTGGAGCAGCCAGAGGCTTTGCAGGATTAGCAGCAAATGGAGATGTAAACAGAGCAGTGCCTACAGGTAAAGGTGGTACTGGCGAAACAAATACAAATAAATTCTTAAATAGTGACTTAGGCATTACTTTAGATGGAACTACCATTACACTTACAAAAGCAGGAGATACTAATTCAACTGATACTGTACCAAGTACTCTTAAAAACTCAACAATTAGTATAGATGGAAATGGTAAAATAACAGGAGCAAACTCTGCATTTAATAGCGTAGTGCTTTCAAATGATAAAATAGTATCTAGCAATGTAGTTGGAACAGGAAAATTATTTGCAACAACTTTACCCGAAGATGGAGCTACACTAGGAGCTGTAGCAGGAACAAATTTAAAAGATAGTGGTGGTGCTAGTTTAGGTGATGAAGATGTAAGGAACAGCGACTTATCTGTAGATTTTACAGGCAACACAACTTTTAGGATTAAAAAAGGTAGCACAGTTATTGATACACAGGCATTTAACAAAGGTAATGTCGGCCTAAGTGATTTAAATTCATTAGACTCAGCACAGAATAGTAAGCTAACAGGCATAGAGGCAAGTGCTACTGTAGGTGCTAGAGCAGGAACTAACTTAAAAGCAGC
>Ga0160422_10000017_pt1 | contig 77082 bp, 61 predicted proteins | sample Fk160mmetaG_FD_108192 | JGI IMG/M metagenome (GOLD analysis project Ga0160422, IMG submission 108192) | Marine microbial communities from the Central Pacific Ocean - Fk160115 60m metaG | ecosystem: Environmental > Aquatic > Marine > Oceanic > Photic zone | place: The Central Pacific Ocean... | reverse complement strand
ACCTTAAATGTTGGTTGTTTCACCACTGTCTCTTCTGACTCCACCTTAAATGTTGGTTGTTTCACCACTGTCTCTTCTGCTTCCACCTTAAATGTTGGCTGTTTCACCACTGTCTCTTCTGCCTCTACCTTAAACGTTGGCTGTACCACAAACTTTGGCTCTTCAACCACATTGTATTCTGGTTTGATCAAAAATACAGGTTCTTCTTTCTCATGATAGGTTGGTCGATTGACAATACGCACATCATCTACTTCTTTATAAACAGGTTTTATTACTTCGTGTGTAACAATTTTTTCGACATATTTTGGTTTCACGATTTCAATTGGTGAAGGTTGCTCGATTGGTGAAGGTTGCACCATTGGTGCTTGAGGTTGCACCATTGGTGCTTGAGGTTGCACAATTGGTGCATGAATATAACCACTTTGTAAGATATTCAATAATTTATCAACAATAGGATCATTGTTCGAATCATTATGCACAGATTGAACATCACGAAAACAGTTTTTCAAACTACATTGTCTTCCGTTTGTCACAACTGGCATGTCATATTTGTAAGTTAAAAAGAATTTCGCCAATGCACTGTATATATCATGTGTTGTATCATACAGTCGCACCTTGTCTGTTATACTAAACGGAAAAGTTGAAGTTCCTACTTGAATCTCTCCATCTTTACCATTTCTTTTTATACTATAATGAATGTTTTTGGTTTGTCGAATGTCATCAACATACCTCATCATTTTAGATTTACTAAAGGTATTCATTACTTTTCCACAGAAAAAAATACATGGTTTTCCTATTCAAAATGTAATCGTAATTTCTCTGACACCATATTCTGTATTTATTCGTTTTTGTTTGTTATGTGCCAGCAATAGTGCAGTAGCACGACACTTCGTTCGTCTATATGTTCCGTCATGAATAAGTTTTTTCACATATCTTGCATTCCAGTGACAATCCGCATCCAAATTTGCAAATACATAATACCACTCTTTGTTGTGACGTTTATCTTTTACCACTAGTATCAAGTTATTACGTGACATTACTTTAATGTATTCTTGTTGGAAACTGATTTTACAAAAACAAATGTTTGCAAACGAGAAAGAAAATATAGTATATATGAAAATGGAACAGTATCGATCGGTTGTGACATTAGAGGATAGAATCGCCATACTAGAGCGAGATATTAAAACGTTGCAATCTCACGGCACAAAGCATGACGACCTTCTAAAATCGTCATTTAATGTTTGTAGAATACATGTGCATACTAGAATATTTGATTGGTGTCAGCCCCCTAATAAAAATAAAACAGGAAGCGGAACTGGAACTGGATTTGTGCTAAATAATATACGAAACGAAAATGATGATAAAATATACATTATTACCGCGCATCACGTCGTTGCCAATGCAATCACAGTGAGAGTCAATTTCACCAAGTCGACTTCTGAATTAATCGATGCAACAATTGAAGGTTGCAATCCTGTCATGGATGTTGCACTTTTATCAATTTCTTCTGACACAACTTTCAAAAGTGAAATTGAAGGGTTGAATCAAGGAAATTCTGATGCAGTTCAACCACTCTGCAAAGTTACAGCAATGGGATTTGCTTTGGGAAGACCTCACATGCAAACGACCGCAGGTGTTGTCAGCGGTAGAATCAGCAACCCATCTCGATTGCAAGTTGATGTAGCTGTCAATCCTGGAAACTCCGGTGGACCTCTCCTAAATGAAAATTGTCATGTAATTGGAATTGTCGTTTCTGGAATAACAGATGCTCAAGGTATAAATTATGCAGCACCAATATATGAAGCTTGCATCATGGTCAAAAGAATGTTGTCTCCAGAACGACCTCGAATAGGTCCAACATTAACCGCATCTGGTGCAGTATTAGATGTAATACCATCCCTAAATTGTGCATTTACAAAATCGAATAAAACTCTGAATTACATAAACAATACAGAATCAAGTTTACATGGAATATATTGTGCGTCCATTCACTACAAGATCGAATATCCACAAAGCATCAATGAAGCAATTGACAACCTTACAGAGCACGGGGATTTCGAAAAAGAAATACAACAACTTCAATCTTTAAATATGCAGTATGATGAATTTACAAAACAGTCTTGGAAACGAATTGTTTCGAAACTGGATTCGTCACAAAAAATATCACTATTATCTGCAATCAGAAACAAAACTTTGAAAACAGGAGATATTGTAAGAAAAATGACTATACGCGGCGAATCATATCCAATTGATATGGATATGAATTGTAAATTTGATTTCTGGACAGATAAGTTATCATTTGTTACAATATTTGATCGATTATCCATAGGAGAAGAAGTCATTTTCGAAGTTTGGCGCCCAAATGAGTGTAAAACAAAAGATTGTGTTCAAGATATAATAATGAAAGTCACACACGATTACAACGTATTCCGAGACATATATCCAGATACAGAAGATGTCAAGTATTTAAGTTTATGTGGAGTCTTTGTCATGTCATTATCGACCAATCATATTCCATTGTTTAAAAACGAGCACCTTACCAGTTTAATGCGAACACCAACCGCACCACAGAAATCATTCCTCATCGTTACTCATATTTTACCAGAATCACCGTTTACTGAATCACACAGCATCGGTGCTGGTGATATACTTGTTGCAATTAACAACACTGCAGTAGAATCTTTATCCGATATTTCAAAATTATGGAAAAAAATAAGCAGCGAAGAAAATTATGCAATAACTCTACATATGCGCGACGGTTCGCTATCATCAGTTACATCGCAAGAAATCGACGAATGCAATCGATTAATTCTTGAAAAGTATTCTTCCGAATTCCTCAAATACCAAACTTAAGTCTTTTGTATACCTCTACCTCGTCCTCTCCCTCGTCCTCTCCCTCGTCCTTTACCCTGTCCTTTTCCAGATGACCGGTGGTTCAATGTTTTTTGAATGTACATGTATTGATTGTTTGCAAACTGTACTGCAATATTCTCAAGTTCTTTGAACCAGCACTCATCTAGCTTGAAAATGTCATATATCTTTTTCGAAGTGTCTATGTCTTCAAATATTTTACTCTTACATGGATTGAAACCTTGACAAACGACATAACGTTCATCATTCACGCCTCGACTCGTCAACGGTTTCAATATTTGCACATGATTATAGCAATGACATAGCATCGCTATAAGTTTGTATGTAATCAGAAGTCTCAATCCGAACAGTTTTACAACAAATGTCCCTCCTTCTTTCTGAAGACTGAATGCAAGTAGTATTTCGCTCAGAATCAAATTCACACTATTTTCCTCTGTCATTTCAGGATTGCTATCATTATCCATGGCACCATCTGCGGTGATAAGATCACATGAATTAGAGTATATCTCTTTTACATGCATATCTCGAACTAGTTTGTCAGTTACATCATTATTGTCGCACGATAACACATTAACTCCACTTTGTGCACAGAGCGCAGAAAACATCGGAGCATTAGAATCTTTCAATGATGAACAATAAACTTCTTTCGTGCTATTTTTGAACTCATCCATTACAGCTTGTATAAATCCACCAGGTGCTTCGCACATATGAAACGATTTTTTAGGTGGCTGAATAATACAGGTTCGGATGATTTCGACAAATTTGTAATACGCTCTGTTTATAGGTTTTTCCAATGTCATTGGCAACTTAAAATATGAATCATGCACGGCAACAGCTTCTCTCCACATGTTGTCACCCTTTTCTAGTTTGAAACATCCAATTTTATCTTTTATTGAATCCAATTCTTCAAATACGTTATTTTTAACATATGTAATATCACCCTCATATACTGCATCAACTTCTTCAACAGAGTAAGAAGGTACAAACCATGGAACTGCAAGCATTACAAATATTTTTTTTTTTTGCAATCTGATTTATTTTTTCGCATGGATCTGTACGATGTCATCTCAAATGCAATGACTTCTGGAATTGAGAAACGAAATAATCTTGTGGAAGAGATTGTAAGCGACGTCTTAACACAGTTGGTCAAAGAACTTTTAAATCACGCGTCATATGGAATCACCCAACTTGTCACTAAATTTCAAACTAAAAGTCTAGACAAAATAGATGATCTTACTTCTTCTATTAAAAACATCATCATTCATGAAATTCTAAATGGTATCAGAAGCAATCTTGGAAACCGTTTTGATAAATCATTAGTATACATTTCAAAACGAAAAAAAACATCGAAAGCTAGAACCACAGTTCATGTTCATCTACAGTGGAAAGCAAATGCTGTCAAAAAACGAATGGAATCTAACATGATGTGCAAATGTCCAATATGTTTGGAAACAAAATCAGCAATATGTTTAAATCCGTGTGGTCATCTCGTATGCAATGATTGTAATCATTTTATGTTGAAGCCATGTCCAATATGCAGGACTCTAATTACACGATGTCATCCAATATATCAAGCATGACAAGGGACTAATCTGGGTCTATTGTTAATTTATAAGTTTGATAGGCATCTACTTTGCTTGCTTCAAACAAGAGAACGATGTTTCGCATGTGCCATTTTGTGCAATCGAACTAAAATAATCTATGTTGTGAAAACTATTCTTGTTTTTATGAAATCCTATGCCATGCGACGATATAAGTATGTTGAATGCTCTCAGAAATCCTAAACCAATATACCCATCAACACTTTCAATTTTTGAATCATTCATAAATATGGGAACTTGCATTTTTTTCTCACAAAACTCGACATCAGATTCAACAATTTCTGAACACACTTTTTCACCATTCACTCCGTGTTGTTTTAAAATTTTCCTTTCTTTTACACTGCACTTTTTCAAGCGATTAGATGCATCATAACCTAAGCAAATAGGACCAGGTGCACCGGTATCTACTGTACAAACAAATTTTTCATCATCTACTTTAAGTTCAACTACAAAAGCACCTCCGTGCAAAGTTATTGGGTACATATGGAAAAACACTTTAGACAACAAATATCTTTCGGGTGTTAAACTTACTTCTAGCCTTTCATTTCCAATATCGATCAAACATGGTGCATGATGCATCAAAAAATCACACGTCATGATATGCACACTCGAATTCAGACTATTTGTGACAAACATATCAGCAAAAGTGTATGTGTTCTTTTTGGGACTCGAAAAATAACCAAATATGTTCTTAATTTTTAACATTGGACACATTAGTAAATCTGCTTGTTGTTCTTTGGTGCTCCCAATACCCATCAATCTCATAGTACACCCAGATGTGTAAGATAAACAACCACTAGTTGTCATGTAATCGTAAACTGCTTGATGTGCATCGTCTTCAGATACTGTGTTCATTTTTTCTAGTATCTCCATGTACCTTTTCTTTATAGATGTCGCAATCATATTGGTTTTTACTGCCAAATAACTTCTACTTAAAACCGGTGGACCTGCGTAGCCAGTATCAATCATAAACAGGAATTCGCGATCATGCAAATATGTTTCTAATAACAACACTTCATTTACACCATCCGTATTCACTAAATGCAATTTGAATATATTTGATTTAGAACGCAGAAAATGAGATACAATGCATACACAAATTCCAATTATGCACAAATATCGAATATTTGTATCTGTTGCTGACAACATCGAGAGTACGATAAGAAATACAATACACAACCACAACTCAATATGCACTTTCATAACTTATCTTACCACAATATTTTTATTTATAACAAAAAATGGCATATGAAATGGTTGAAGTCGTTTCTTGTTCATTCTATTCGTATGTAAAATATTCAATGTTTGTTTTAGCATTTTTAATACTATGTATTCTTCTTGCAACCGTATCAGTGTTGTCATGGGATATAGTTTCGACCATCAAAGAGTATTAAAGTAAACGAATATCAATTACTAAGTCAGTGTCAAATCCACAAATTGGACACAGATTAGAACGTGATCGCCATGATTTTATACACTTCTTGTGAAATATGTGTCCACATAACAATCCTTCTATGTCATCCGAAAAAATAATTTCCAGACAAATGGCACACTCAGCTACAGGTGTATTATTGTTTGTTTTAGTCAATTCTTTTTTGTCACTTCTTTTTTTAAAGAATGAATAAAAACACATTTATTTAAGATACCTTTTTTTTTGAAAACAACACGCGACAATATTTTTTTGTCGACAAGTAAACATGGAAGAAAAAAAAGACTATTATGATGTTCAAAGTATACAAGCTGAATTGTCCAAACTTATAGCCAGCGACAATATTCAAAAAGAATCTGCACTCAATATTATGCAGCTTTTCTACTCAATGGAAACATTATTGACGCAAATGTTGCACGAAAAAGAAAAACATATCAATAAACTTGTATTCGACTTAAAAATGGTACAGATGGAATTGGAAAATAAACGACTTTTAGACAGTTCAAAACAGGTTCAAGAAGACCATTCAGCTGAAATCGAAAAACATGTCGTTTTGATAAAACAATTACAAACTGAACTAAACAAAAGAAAAAAATAGAACCGACGTGAAATAAAATGTAGTAATTTATAAATGAATTTTAAGCCCGAGGAATGGATATGTGTGTTAGATAAAAATATTGATAAATATAGCAATGAACAAATACAAGCGATTAAAGATTTGAAACTTTCATTGCATGGTGCTATTGTATGCAGTGATAAAGATCAAGAAAACAATCCCGCATGCAAGCAAGTACCCGCATTTCCTAGTTTCTGCAACATTAATACAAATGTATGTGCAAGTGGGTTGAGAAAGTCTCTTGACCATTTTGAAATGTTGCATGAATTGTCTGCTCGATCAAAAAAATAAAAATCTAGACTAACAAATGTTCGTCTTATTTGTAATTTTAAACAATGCCCTTATGCCATCATTGCCTCCAAACTTACCACCATTATCACCAAGCGTATGTCCAGCATGTAATTTTTGTAGACAAGCCATAATCATTTTTGATGCGCGAAATTACTCAAAGTGCATACGGTCATGCAATTGTTATGCTTACGATACATCAAATTATACGGAATGTTTAGCTGAATGCAATTTATGCGAAAGTCTGAATTGTACAGCACAAACGTTTCCAACGCTGAGTTTTGGAGGTATAAATGTTCCTCCATTTCCACGAAATCCCTTTCCTCCAGTTCATCCACCACCTATATTACCATCTCCACAATATCCGTCTTTTACAGTTCCGACACCATCATTACCGACACTAGCAACACCTTTAATATCATCACCACCAGCAGTACCACCAATAGTCTCACCACCACAAGTAGTCTCACCTTCCCAACCCGATCCGATACCCGTATCATCAATACCACCAACTCCAACTTCGAACATTCATCAAATACACTATAATCATCATGTTTGGATTCCCCCATTTGTCATAACGTCAGTCTGTTTTATTGTGTTCTTGTTTGTCACTGTTTTTAATATTAAAAGTGACAACTCATCTATGTAATTCACGCACCGATTTTCCGTTTTCTATAGTTTTTGCCTTTCCTCTTGGACTGGTCATATGAGAATCAAAACCTTTCGAATAATCTACCGGTTTTAGTGTTTTGCCACGTACCAAATCCTGACGAGATTTCTTTTTTTTATGTTCATCCGTGTCGTTTGAGACCGCCGACAATGCTGGTGATGCCATTATTGAATGCGACATTGGGAATGCGGTTGGTTTTTCATTTGATACTGCTTTTTCATTTGATACCTCATCCACATTGAAAACCACTACTTGAGGAGAATCCAATATTTTTGTTTCTGATAGTATTTTAAACGAATCTATCGTAACACTTTCATTCACCATTTCAATTACTACTCTTTCGTTTGCAATGTTTTTTAATTCAACATTTAATCTATGAATCTTGCGAAAACTTTCTTTCGTATAAATACCAAGCAAAGGTTTTGGACAGTTTTTCACACGATGATTTACATTCTGAAATATTGTCAAGGGCAAGTTTTCAAAATTTTGCAACATGTGCAACAAGTGAGAATCATGTGATAGTATAGTCTTCAGTAATTCATGCTGACTTTTGTAATCGGTTTGAGTACTTTTATTTGCGGTTGCATCTGATTTTTGTCGTTTGAATCGTTTCCGAGCGCAATCGTGCAATTGTACAGAGTTAAATGTCACATCGTCAGGTGAGAAATCAAGAAGACGATCTGGAAAAATTATTTTTAGTTTGGAATATCCGTGAGCTTCAATCGATTTGTTCATCTCCGTTTTTAAACTACAAGCTATTGTCGTCTGCAAAAATTCAGGATTGTCTGCCAAGTTTTCCAATTCCAATACATCCGTTGTCAAATCGTAAATTTGCACCTGCTTAAAATACCCCAGATCGAAAATCAATATTGGATTGTACCAATCACTCGTATTTTTACATAAATCTGACAATTCTTCGGGATCGTAACTATCAACATTCACATTAGATGCTCGTAGCAAATCACTCAAGCTAAACCATATCACGATTGCATACAGTCTACCATAACGATTCACCAAACATCGTATGTAAAATGTTTGGAATGTAAAAACATTAAGTCTCGGTGTCAAGTATGCATGAGATAACCAGGACGGACATATACCGATAGTCAAGGTATGGGATTCTTTGAAATTTACATGCCAATCAGCAAATAAGTTTGCATCATTCATTATTTTATGAGAAATGTGCGCCAACGAATAAGGAGTCTCAACTATTTTACCCGATAGTTGTCGAGGGGAATGCACGAGTAAGAATGATCTTAAACATGCATCCCATGGAGCTTCATTAAATACACCATGTTCGAATAAGCTGACTGGATTATCCGAAAATAAATACAATCGTGTCTTGTCATAGATTTTTTTCTCTTTCAATGTGCTTATAATTTTCTCCAAACCAGCGTTTAAACTTACTAAACATTCCCATGCAAATCTTTGTAACTCGTGCACAAATGCTTCAGAATATTCATTTAATTGATTATTACATGTGCCATGCAAGCAATCATACATCATCGTTGATCTTTTTAACGCAATAATTTTTGAAGCGGTACTTCCTTCATCACGAGGGTTATCACTTATTACACTTTCTGGAACTCTTCTTGAATCTTTGTGAAAGAAATACTCTTGCTGCTGCTCAATTGAAAATGTTGAATGATTGAGATCACTTACATTCATAGTTGGTACAACTACAGTTGATTCTTGCACAGGCAGCACATTACATTTGTGGATATCTTTACACCCCAATAAATTCAGCATCGTGAAACTACATTCTGTTGTCATATTGTCACAATAATGTTGAATAATTTCTTTATCCTCTGCATACGCAAATCGGCACGAGAATGCTGCATCTTGACTTTGAAATTGATCTATTCCATGTAACGACAATGCTCTATGTAGTTCGACTGGATATGTATGCATGTTCACATGTGGATCTAATTTTTTGTCCAACCCAAACGCTCCATATAATGCAGTTTTGTACCCATTTTGTTTGAAAATATGAAACAATGTTCTTGTTGGTCGTCTTACATGACACCAATCATTCCACACAGAATCAGTCATAGATCCCAGTGGTGCATCCATGATAATGTCATGTAATGAAGCAGATGCGCATGCGTTTGATGGATATGCTCGTGAATATAAATCTGATACTTGTTTCAACTCTGAAAATGCGGATAACTGTGTGAAAGCCTTCGATGTCATACTTGATGGAAAGCCACCATGCACATTTATCAATAAAATATTTGTCTTGTCATCATTCATTTATATATCAAAACATTTTTACCTCAAAATTACACATTTTATACAAGCCACCCAGAATGAGCATGCATGCTTTTCATCTTTGTTTTGCCGTATATTTTTTGTGCTATTTCCTTAAGCACATGTATGTTTTGTGAATCTATTGCTTTGTACAATTTATGAATGTCCATGCCACTTAAACGCTCTAAAACTGCATCTGAACATGTATGTCTTGCTGCATTCAAATACGCCACCGCATAATTGCTATGCTGCAATGAATACAAAATTTGCTTATCTTGCAAACTCATACTGTGCCATTTAGATGCTTGCTGTATCAATGATTTAGCAATAGAATCGTCACCCATGCCGTCGTTTGGTTCCAAACATTTTATCACGAAAACTATCACGAAGAGACCAAGAGTCGCCTGCAAAGCATCAAACAAATATTGACGTGGATTATCGAATCGGTTCATCATTTTATAATGCTTGGAAAATATTTTTCATCCGTAACATCTTTGTCATTCATGATAAATATCGAGATATTTTTTTGTATTCGAGCTTACAATTTTATTTGCTGCAGTGTTGTTCAGAGAATTGAATGTGATGTTGTTGACACTTTCGAATATACGGACTCGTTTCTACAAATTTTGTATAATATATAAAATATTGTTAAAACGAGTTTTAAAAGAGTTGTCGTCTGATTTTGAAACAATACAATATGAAATCGTCGAAAACGATAAAAGCGAACATGAAAAAAAAACATTACGTATTTATATTGTGAACAATCTGATTCAATCTTAATTTAATTGTTGTTTGTTTTTATAATCTGCAATAGCTGCTTTGATTGCATCTTCTGCAAGCATCGAACAATGATGCTTTATTACTGGGAGATTTAGATTTTTTGCGATATCACGATTGCTCACCGTGGATGCTTCGTTAAGTTGCATTCCTTTGATTATCTCAGTAGTGTATGAGCTAGATGCTATGGCACTACCACAACCAAATGTCTTAAAACATGCCTCTGTAATTGTTCCTGTATTATTATTGACTCTAATACTTAGTTTTAATACGTCTCCGCATGCTGGAGCACCTACAAGCCCAATTCCAACGTCTTTATCGTTTTTGGGTAGACTTCCAACATTTCTAGGTGATTCGTAGTGTTCTACTATTTTGGAACTGTAAGCCATGAATCGTTTAGTAGTGAGAAGAAACCTCCTCATTTGCGTTCACTAAACAAAAAAGTTATCGATGATTTGCAAGTCGGGAAAATTGAATTTTTCTGGTCAAGCGTGCTACTGAACCTTTCGCTAGATTTGCATCCGGTATTTTTGAAGCTGGCGTAATAGTTTTATTTTCCTTTGATTCTCCCACATAAATAAGAATTTTACCTACTACATCCATGGATGACAGGTTTACTTTAACTCTGCCGATTCGCGTGTTTTTCTTTTCATCACTGTAAAGTTTAGTTGTGGAACCATCACACAACGGCAGATTGATTATATTATTAGAGGTTGATACCAAAGAAGTCAACAAATTCGGTGATAATGCGCCATGCAAAGCTTGTGCGATATTGTCCGATCCAACTACTATGGTATAAGGTAGATGTTCATCGATTAGATTTAAGCAATCCAAATTCTCTACAGCATAATTGTTTTGAAAATGCGATCTCAGCGCGTCTTTCCATGAGACCGACAATACCGTTTCAGATACAGATAATGTAGTCTCGGCAGATGCAGATGTCGGAGTTTCTGGTATTACTATGTTTAGTTGAGGTACTTCATGTACAATATACTTCTCTTGAATGGCATACAACTCAGATAAAGATTCGGAAACTTTTGTCAACATCGCATCCTTTTGCGGATTCATTAAGAATGTTGATATGTCGACCAAATTTCCATGAGAATCATATACATGAATGATGTTTTCCAATTTCGCTTCTTCAATAAAGTGAATCTCATATTTCTCATCTGCGAAGACACGAGCAACAACCACATTAGATTGGTCTACTTTTTTAATCGTAATAGCACATGAAAAAGGACTTTTCAATAGTTGCGAAACATTCAAATTTAACTCTATGAGAGACAACACAGATACGTAATTAGAATTAGTGAGGGTATCAGGAAATCTCATAGTATTGGGTATCATGACAAATGAATTGTCTCGAACATTCCACAAATTGTTTTTCAATTCCATTGAATTATAAGAAACTACAAAATTCGATCCTCTTATTGATTTATCAATCTTTGTTATTGCATTTGAAGTAGCAGCAACCGCGGTATTTTGAGCGATCACACTAGAAATAGCATTTTGAATTCCTGAACCACTATGAATCGCTTCATCACTAATTTTTGCAGGATTTGAAATTATGGAAATGACAAATGTATCCTTTTCATCATCGAGTTGATCAATTGCATTGCAAAGATCTTGTACATTTTGAAACTCTTGAAACAAATCGAAATCATCAACAAAAGATTTTGCCAATTGATATTCATCATAAGATGAGTCGGAACAAAGAAAATAAACAAGCTTATAGCTTGATGTTTTTATAAGCTTGACTAAAAACCCAGAAAATAATATGTCATTTAATGAAACTTTCGCGTTATCAGATGTATTGTACATATTTTGAACCATTGTGAAATGTTCTGGAATAAGGTCGTTTCGCAAAGAAAGCACATACGGACATCTTCCACATAACGTCAACGATACTCGCATTTTACACTTGACATTTTTTTTTGTCAAAAATTTTCAAACGCATGTGTCGCAAATGTCTAAACAATATCGACTCCTTTATGTCTGTAGAACAGTGGCCTAAATATATTAAACAATTGATTATTTATGGAACACATTTAAATCGAAGTCAAAGAATACGAACCGTATGTTTCTTGATAGGAAACGGAGTATCGGATCCAAACTTAATATATTGCCTTCTTCAAAATAAACTATCTGACCGCGCTGCAGCTATGCATGTAAAAAGTACGATAAAAGACGCATTATCAAACAAGTATGACAACATATGGACTTATCACAGTTTGATGGAAAACTGTATTTTATTCTTGAATGGGAAAATAGCAATTAATGAACAATCGAAAATTAGCGTATCCGCACTGAAAATAGCAATGTGGAACAGATATAGCTGGAAGCATAAATGCTCTTTGAAGAATCAAATGCTATTCTTTGGAGAAGATGATGTCATATATCCCAAAGTTTACAGATATATTGAATGTCAATGAACATAGACATCAAAACCACCGAATAAAAAAAAAACATTATGTAAAATGGACCGAGCCTTAACACTTGCAGAGGACATTAAGTTGCTGAATATCAAACAAAAGTCAAACCACAATGACACTTTGACTCACTCACACACAAGTTCCAAATATACAATCCAAGATTATGAATCGAAAGATGGTATGCAGTCCGCGATATTTGGACCAGCATTCTGGATGACCATCCATATAACATCATTTAACTATCCTGTCAATCCAACACAAAAACAAAAGGAAGATTATGCAAACTGGTTGTGGGCTTTCGGAAACATCCTCCCATGTCGATACTGTCGTGATAATTTTGAAATTAATATGAAACAAGCATGCTTTGATTTTGAAAAAAGCATGCAATCTCGTCACACATTTTCCAAATTTTGTTACGATCTACATGATTCAGTCAACAAAATGTTGAATAAGCAAAGTCCTCCATTCCATGAAGTGAGAGATCGATACGAAAGCTTCCGCGCAAAATGTCTAACCGAATCTGAAAAGATTAAACTTGAATCTCAAAATATGAAAAAAGGTTGTATCCGTCCTGACCATAATGGAAAAGCAGCGAAATGTACTATTAAAATCATTCCCAGAGACTCTAATACTCCCACATTTCAAGTTGATCAGGAATGTTGTCCCAACTTTTGACAAGTTTACTTTTCAAAGTTGTTACACAACTTCGTTCTAGTACCATATTTTCTTATTACATCGTATGATGGATTTGTTCTTGGCATCCACATATTGAACATTGGAATTTAAATTAAACTAAAGAGATTCGTCTATATTCAACAATCGTTTCTGAAAAACAAATATAACATTGTTTGGATCTGGTGCAAACGAAGCCTGCATTTTGTTAGCAATCGCTGGATTGCTAATCAATGCATTTTTATAGAAAGTTGAAAAATCCTGAATTGTTACAATGTGCAAGTTGAATTCACAACACATTTTTACCAAATCTTCGACTTCTACAGCGTATTCTTTACATTCACGCTTATCATCAGGTAATGTCACATTGACTATAGAGTAAGTCTTTTCTTTGTGCGTTGGCATTGTTCCAATAAACAAACCGTCTTCAACCAGAAAACGAGAAATCTTTTCAAATGTAAATCTTGCGTGAGTTTCAGACGCAAACGCGAATTGTATGGCAAATTGACAGTTTATCACATCATATGGAGGATATCCATCCCAATCATGCTTAGTAAAATCTGAACATAGAAAATGACAACGACACATCATCTTGATACTTGCACATCGTTCTTGTGCTGCTGCAATACATGTTGTCGATATGTCGATACCGACGTAGATGGATGGTTTTTGATATTTTATTTTCAATAAATCACCACCTTGTCCACAACCCAAATCCAAAATTCTTTTATTTTTTTGAATATATCTGTGAATTAAAACAGCTTTAATAAAATTATGAGTGTTCCTGATTCCTTTACCTTGAGACAGTGTACGACAAGAATGCGCTTTCTCATCATAATACTTTTTTGCGTTCATTTACTTTAGGTACGCGAATTTCATACTGATCCACCGCACCTTCCAAAATATCATATTATGAATCATCCATGTTCATGCGCAAACATTGAAGCACACTTAAAAATATATTAATTATGTCCAAATATAATTCCAAGCACGCAATCACTGCATCATCTGGACCGAATCTGTGAAGTATATTCGAAGTATCATACAATATGAATCCTGAAAATAGTATGGTTCCGAAATATCCAGCAACGACATCGTAAATCGGTAGACAGGTTATGAAAACTTTCAACAATGTAAACACTAACAATGATAACAATCCAATCATCAAACCGGTCTTCATATAGTGAAAATCATTTTTTGTAATTATTACATAACAAGTCAATAAAACAAATATAGTTGTTGTAATTATAAAGGAATAAAGTATTATCAAAGATTTACCGTAATTCATATAACAAGCACTAATATATCCTATTTGATAGGCTATAAGTAATGTGAACACTGTAAGCAAAATTATATTATGTGGATGTTTGCTTGCAAATTGCTGGGTACAACATAAAACAAATATGCAGGATATACCACAAATCAAACTTATATCCTTATGTGTGGTAACCCAATAATTCATCGAGTCATTCAACATAAACAGTGCGCTTATACCAGTTGTAAATGCAAGTTGCATAGATAGTAGAAAGTATACCTTTTTCAAAAATGAAGCACGTATACTTGCTGGATATGCTATTAAAGACTCGACACAAATTCCGTTTTCTTCGTCTACTTTCATGTTTATATTATAAAGTGAAAAAAAACATTGATAGGCTTATTTTGATGTTCTCGACTATTTTTGAAGATTAAATATACAACTTTCACAATGTATATTTACATATGATGTTCTAATTTACACATATTGACACATACGAATTACAATTTGAACTTTCTTTTGTACTTTTTGATATTTTCTTTCAAACTTGTGCTATCACCCCATAACAAGTAGTAACTCAAATATCCTGCTCGGGTTGGATCATTCGTTCTCAGATCTTTTTCGTGTCGTGCGCGATATCTGCGTCGCTGATCTTTGTCTCCGGTCAATGTATAGTCGTCCATGCCTTTTGCACCAAAGTGTGTCACTCGTGTTCGACCATCGTCCAATTCGAAAATTGCCATATATTTTTTGTCTGCTTTGATTGATTTTTTCACGAACAGGAGCTTCATTTATTTATAGATACCAAAAAAATTAGACAGTTGATAAAGGTTTTCACATTTGCAACATGTTATCCAAATCGATCGCAACAAGGTTATACACCATGAACCATAATAAAGACGATACACAAAATAATGTTAAAATTACGCTTGAACGGTATATTGTCAATTTTGACTCAGTCATTTTTTATGACCAACTTTTTTTTTTACATCGTTTCGTTCAAATGATATGAATATTTTGCGTACATAAAAAAAATGGAAGACATATTCAAGACGAGGGCTCACAAAGAATTTGTAGAACTTTCTGAAGTGTTTATTGATCAAATGCTAACATTATGGCCAGATGACGATGATGCTAAAGATATGAAAGTGTATTTTACTGGTGTTGTGAAAGGTTCTGACTCACAAGAAAAGGAAATGATTCAGGCATGGTACACAAACATCACAACTCCACTGAACAAAAAGGTAAAATATGGCAAAGCACTTGAAAGAATTTTGGGACAACCACCGATTGTATTCCACGCGTGTGAATATAACGATATTGATGGTCTTCAAATCTCTTCAAATTCTCGAACACTAGAAAGATTAAATGTATTTGAAAAATACAAAGATGGAACAATGCAAGATGAAGATAAAAAAATATTCTGGAAATTTATATCCCAACTCAATCGAGCATGTGCTGAGTACATGGATTTTAAATTACCATTAACCCCATCCCGCGATGAAATACACAAAAATATTAAAAGCAAAAAGACAATCGCCTCGGATGAATTTGAACAACCTTCTATGGTCAAGGCATTTCAAACATCTTTAGAGCAACTCTGCAGCCACTTACATCAAGAAAATATCACAAATAATATGAAAGATGAAGAAATTAGAAATCTAATGACCCGGTGGGCGGCGTATGCACAAGATTCTTTCAATGGCGTAAAAATGACTGTTCTCTGCAATAACAAAGATCCAAATGCATTAACTGCTCTTATGACTCATTTCTCTGAATTAAAACTTCAAGACGCAGAACTTACAAACGATGTATGGAACACAATATGTCAACTGAATGGATACTCTGCTGTTGGAGATAACATACCTACAAAAATGATGGGAAAAATTGAGAATTTAGCAAACAAACTAGCAGGAGACATTATGAATGGAAGGACAGACTTATCTGAAATGAATCTGGCAGAGATTGGTCAACAAGTCCTTTCACAATGTGATGAAGAAGAAATGAGTAAATTCGCCAATAATATTGAAAACCTATTGCCAGCTTTGCAAACATTCCAAGGTACCAACAACTCGAATTAATACGGTTCAAATGCACTCGTAGTACTTGCAACTATTATTTTTCTATTTCTCATATGAAAAACAGGTTTGGAAATGTCATAATGTAACAAATCCGTTTGTGTTTCCTTGTTATCTGTTTTATTTTTTTTGAAATGATTTAGAACCGATTGTATACATTTGGTAAGTACAAAATAAACATTTCTTTTCAACGAATATATCAAGGACAGTTGCGCACAATACAAACAATACAAACTTACTAAAAATAAATTCTCAGTTTCTACCCATTCAATATTCATTCCAGGTATCACATATCTTTTGTTTTGCGTTCTTAGCCAGGTTTGTAAAGCAAATGCATCGTATACTTTGTTATCCGACGCCCTCACTGCATGTAAAATCTCATCAATCGACTTGTATGATATGGGACAACAATCATCATACTTTTGTCGATACGGTGCAAACATATACAAATGGAATGATCTCATGTTGACAAAATCTTCAACGGACAACAAGCACATTACTTTTACACTTTAAAATATTATCATGACTATACGCGCACAATGAAATTAAAAAAAGTATGGTATTATAAAAATGAAAACAGGATTCGACCTTCTTGAAACTAACGACGATGAAATACCAATTGATTTCCTTCGAAAAACAGTGGCAATTCTAAAAATACTTTCAAAAGAAGCACTCAAAACTGCTGAACGTTTTGCAAACAGTTGTGATCGACATGTAGTCACTGGCAATGACATGTATTATGCTTTGATGTACGAAGCTCACGAATTTTTTAACAAAAATATTGATGAAGAATTTCTTGTTGAATTAAAAAACGAACAAGAACACACATATGAAACAGAAGATGAAGACAGCGAAGAAGATGAAGAATATGAAGAAGACGAAAATGAAACTGAAGATAAACCAAATGAGGTATATACAATAGAGTGCAAATGTGTTCATGATAAAGAATTTCATGAAAAGGTTTTGAATTACGCTCGCGAGTGGCGAAATTGGTTTCCAGAAGATCCAATTAAAAATCTCTTAAAGAGCGCTATAGATAAAACACATCAATTACAACCGATGGAATAAACATATTATTATAATACAAAGCAAATTTCGTTTCTAAAAGAATCAGTTTCGTTTTTTTTTGAAAAAAACTAAATGCTCGTCAGTTTTGATACCATACCTGCTCAAAAAAGACGAAATGTCTTAAAAATGCTTTGTCAAATATCCAAGGATTTGGAAACATCTAGGATTATAGAATCTGCTATTCATTCAGTTTCCCGACAAGAAGCAGAATATATTGATAAAGCCCAGCAACTTATATTCAACATTAAACAAAATCCGGCTCTGATCGAAAATAAAGAAAATACTTTATTACTTACAGATGATGAAATGGCAAAGAATACTGTCATTGAGGACATTCAACATGAAACAGAATTACGCAAAACACGATTCGAACAAATGCTACAAGAAAAATATGATATGGTAAATGATAAATCTTACAATACTACTTTGAAATGCAGAAGATGTGGAAGTGCAGAGGTGTCATGGGAGCAAAAACAAACACGATCGGCAGATGAAGCTTCTACTGTATTTTGTACATGCAATAAATGCAATAATCGATGGACTATGCGTTAATTTTATATACGCATGATTTTTTTCAAAAAATGTATAAGTTTTGAACGTTTCTTCTTCAATGGCATTTTCTTAACACTCTTTGATACATCCTTAAATTCACATACTGTATCAGTTCGTACCGGTACACATGTCACCGAACTCTCACTACAATTCCGGACACCATGCAAATCCCAGAACTCTTTGTGCAAAACATGAGCGTCGTGATCAAATCCTATGTCAGTTAGTTCTCTCTTCATTAAAAATGATGAATTCAATACATCCATTTTATAGTATCAATTTTTTTAATGACACCTTTATGATTTCCCCATTGACTTTAATGTTACAAGTATTGTTTTGAATAGATTGTAATGTTCCAACATCTAATCCGCCAGGAGATGAAAATGTCACCTTTGTATTCACGAGATTATTTAGAGCTTGTTCTCTTTTCTCCAAAATTTTGAAACTCATTCGTTGAAGCACAATTTCAGGATTATGCACAAGTGTTTTGGCATCTACCCTATAAGCAATGTGGACATTGCTCATGATTGAAAATATGCAATATTTTTTTTGATATTCTTTTTAAAAGCATGTGGCTATTCTATAGCACTACGACGGTAAAGTTGTGTGTATTTTTTAGTTGTGTGATTTATGTATTATCGTCGTCAGATACATCAAATCCACCAATGTCGCCATCTTTACCGCCTTATTTGTCACCCTCAACACCTGCGTCGACAACATATGCTATATTTACACCACCACCATCACCACCACCATCACCACCACCACTATCACCACCACCATCACCGCCATCAACCCGTACACGATTGTATGTCACCACACCACCATGCAATGTTGTAAGAAATTACAGCATAACTCCAAATGTAACTTATTTGTTAAGAGGACACACTTACGAATTTTTAATGACAAATTCTACATCGTGTCATCCATTCATACTTTCTTACATAAACCACCCTCAAATGACTCCATATCCTATTTCATTTCCTGACAATATTTCATATTCAAACATTTTTAAGCAAGTAGAAAATTCAAATGATAGTATAAATTTTACAATTACAAATGTAACATTAGAAAGAAGTTTAACAAATACAATTTACTTAACAAACATTGTTCATCCATTCGTAACTACAAGATTCCTCGTAGTTTAGTTTGATTTCATAGTTCTTGTCGAATTTATGACGACCTCGTGATCGTCACGAGAAAAAAAGTATTGCGTATATGTAACATGGCATCCAGAAAGCAAATATTTTGGACATTTTGCATTCCTTTTCGCATTTTCTTTACCGTTTTGACAGTTGCTGCAAACATTTATAATGCTAGAGAAATGCAAATTCTTCTCGCGGTATACACATTGTATGTAAGCGCGGGTTTGTTTCAAAAATTTGTGAAAAAGCTAACAGAACCTAAATTGATTCAGATCATGGATGAAACTGAGAATGAAAAATTAAAATCATACATTGCAGGAATCATCGAAGAGAATAAATTCGGAAATTTCGGTGGACCAGTATGGTGGCAAAACTCAAGACTGATTCACAGTACTTCTCTTTTCTTATACTCTATTTTAACATTTTGCAGTTTTGAATATTCGTATATTTTTACAATCATCGATGTATTGTGGGCAATAAGTGTAGGTATTATTCATTTTCATTGTCCATGTAAAATTGATATTGAGATTAGATAGATGTTATTTTTTTATTTGCTGAAATAAAAATGAACCGCAACTTACGAATTGTTGGGACCACTTCATTTACTATAACACTTTGTTTGGTAATATCCCCTTTATTCAGAATTTGGAACATACTAAATCAAGATTCAGTAAGCAGAACTATAAACGAATTACGAACAGAAGCATATGTCACTGGGTATATTTCTTTGAGTAGCGTGCAGAATAATACATATGCATTCAAATCACCATCATTCTTAAATGTACATAAAAATTTGATCACAACTTCTGTAGAGTCTATGTCGTGTATAGAATCAGCAAATACATATTCTACAAAATGTAGTTTGGTAGTTGAACCGGGGTTTATTCAAGATTACACGGATTTGTGTGCGTTGTATAAAGAAGATTGTAATACTGAAAATTGCGGTCTTCATGATATGACAAATGTGGAAGTGCATTCTTTTCATAATGAAAATCCAAATTGTCAAATCAATGGTACAGGTGCTTGTTCATGCGACCGTTATACTGGCTTCTTCAACGATCAAAGATATCTAGTCAAAAATTTGAATCGCGAAATCGACATGAGATACATATACCAATACGGTCCAACTTGTCACAACAATCAAAAATGTTTCACTTCTCTGAGATCGTGTCGTCGTGACGAAAGGTTTTATGGGCAATACTTTGCAGATCGCTCGAATTCCACAAACGGATGGATGGATCAATTTTGGTGTGCCCACCCGGATTGCGTTGATGACACTTACTTCTTCCAAAAGTCGAACGTCTCAACATGTTTGGTTGCCAGTCAAAACGAACGATTTTATTGTGAGGACGACACATCCACCCCAGGATTTGACTGTAAAGCATGGGTAGTTGACTTTGTTTCTGAAGCCGAATATGAATACTGCAACAAAGAAGAAAGAGTACTGACTGGTCTAAATATAGTGTCAGTCGGTCATGACTCAACATGCGGAGCTCAAACTTTGCATACAACAAAATCTTGCATCACACTCGATGAAATGTATAGAGATCCGAATAACGGATTGATGTTCTGTCCTCCATATGATAAATGGTATGATGGATTCACAGAAACTCTTCTGAAACAACAAGGTTCGACTTTGAACATTGCGCAACGATTTGTTAGAATCAACCACGAATACAGCGCAGTACAATTAACACTTCAACAACCGACTGTCCAAGTTGTAGCTTTATCAAGCACATATATCGAAACAATGTACAATGTCACTTACTGTACACTAAATTCTGGTCCAGTAGGTACTTATCAATTCCAGCAATGTATTGATAATTGGATGATTCAGAGAATCACAAATAATACAGTAAATAATACAGTAAATGATACAGTAGGAAGACGATTGCAAGGTTCAGATTTAACAACAACCAATGGGTCAAATTTCATAAGAACCAATGTTTCTATCGATGTCGAAAGACTTTTTATTCAGATATCGTCATCGTCATCGCAAATGCTTTCAAGCGATATCCAAACATATGACAACAATGAAGCATTGCCACTTATCACAAATTGCGACCAATCACAACTGAGAACTGTGACTGGACGCACACGCTGTTTTGAACAATTAGCATCCGCTTCCATGTATAATACATATCCTTTCACAAATAAGTTGCTGATGGGCAGCAAGAAACATGGACTACAACTAGTACCGTTTTCAAATCCGGGAGAAATATCATCTTTCAAAAATCCTTGCACTCTTGAAGACTATTATACTTGTGCAGGTCAATGTGTGATAGACCCTAGTAATTGTCCGGGTGGAAGACATCATGATCCTAATGGAGATGGTCAGTCTTATATTACTCGGCTTCGACCTGAACATTGTTGGTTATTTGGTCCTGTAAACGATTTACCATTTACAGATTTGGAAAAAACAAAGGGTTATTTATGTGAGGATACCGAAGACGCAGAAGACCTCAACTACGAGGATTGCGATCCTCTTTGTTTTACAATTTATCATGCACTTATGCCCAACAACTGGCAACAAATGGTAACAACGATGTGTTCTTACGAACAATGTAGTCAATGCATCATTGACACACAAAAAGGAATAACTTGTGAGATGCACTTAGACGACCATTCTCAATTCGAACCTCCACCTACTACTAGCGTCAAAATCCGAGAACTTGACACACCTAGAAGGAGTCCCTACTCTTCAACCACATATCAATCACATCAAAGTTGCGGTATGATCGATGTACATCTCGATTGGCAAGAAAGTGGATGCATCAGAGAGGATAGACAATTCTACCGAAGGATGCGCAAATTCAAATGGTCTGAAAACGACATTTTTAGATTTCTTGAATATGGCTCCTACTTATTGGGACTCGAACGGCGTGGCACACAGTCATGTTCAACACCTAGCGTCTGCTCTAGATATTGTGCAGAAAGAGGCGCTGACTTTTTCAAAGTTAAAGTCGGATGGAGCCGATTTTATCACCGATGGAAATCAAGCTGCTTATGTGCATCTCATGATTCGACACAACCACTTTTTATGAAGGAATTAAGTAAAGGAACTGAACTATTCCGAATCCAGCGACTGCTTTCCACCGATGTGGACTGTCCGGTAAGATTCAATGACGCACCAAGATGCGGACCATCATGTGTCGAACATCCATGGTTTAAAAGCAAACCGTGGTACACCTGTTTTGTAACAAGTGATCGATGTTCTTTCATACATGTGAATAATAAATGCAAATACGATTGGTGTTCTGGTTGTGCACCGTGTCGTCGGTCAAATGGTGAACCGTACACCCATGAAGAGCAATGTCTTAGTGAATTTGAAGAATTTCCACTTGAAAGGAACCATCCGAGATGCACCAACCGCAACCTTGTCACTCGACGTCTTCAGGAAGAGGATCATTCTCCACCGTCCCTGCAGTTGAACTATCGCTGTGCTTATGATAATTACCATGACCACCAAACTACTAGCAGTAGGAACAACTGTACCGAGCAGATTAACATTTGTCGCGGTGTTGTACAACTTCAACATACTGGTTCCGGAGAATCTTCACGATGCTACTGTATTCCTGCTGTTAATTGCACGAGTTTCACAAGAGAAACAGATTGGTCCGTGTACTATGCTTTACCGCCCATTCAAATGAACCATCGCTGTAATTATAACGACCATGGTGAGCACCTCATAACAAACCCAGAAGATGAGGATCTGGACGGGCGCAATCACATCAGTAGGAACAACTGTTCCGAGTACGTTCTCGGCTGTCTTCCCGGTGTTGTACAATTTCACAATGTCGACGGAAGTTCTACATGCTACTGTATTCCTGAGTATCATTGTAAAAGCGTAAGCAGAATAGACAGAAACGACCCAAACATTCATTGGGCTGTACACTATACTTTTCCATCGCCGCCGCCCCTGTCATCGCCTCCGCCACCGCCGCCATCGCCGCCACCATCGCCGCGTTCATCACCATCTCCTCCATCACTGTCTTGCCTTGAATATTGCTTTCCAGGATATTGGTATTATGATGAACTAGATATAGCTTGCGATCCGGCTGGTTCGCAGTATGCAAATTGCGGAGCGTGCCCGCAATGCAGGTATCCGCGTCCACCACCACCACCACCACCCTCGCAGCCACCGTCGCCACCACCACCCTCGCCGTCACCACCACCACCACCACCACTATCACCACCACCTTGCGACCCGGTTTGCTTCAATGGTGAATATTGGTATGATACGGACCATTACAATGGCGCTTGCACTCCTAATGGAATAAATTACGAGAATTGCGCAGGGTGCGCGCAATGCACGTCTCCGCGTCCGCCACCGCGTCCGCCATCTCCTCCACCACCACCACCACCACCATCTCCGCCACCACCACCACTGCCGTTACCACCGCCGTCACCGTTGCCGCCGCCACCACCACTGCCGTTACCACCGCCGTCACCGTTGCCGCCGCCACCATCGCCGCTGCAACTCAACTATCGCTGTAATAGTCAGAATCAGTATTGGAGCACACTTGATAGTCATAATGACAACTGCACCGAGCACCTTAACGGTTGTGCCGGTGTTTTACAACTTCATCAAACATCTTCTGGATCACAAGAATGCTACTGTATTGATCATGAACACTGCACAAATTTATTGTTCGTCAGCGACAATTCTGCTGAGGAGTACTATGCCGTGTACTATCCATCATTACTACCACGCGGTTGTAAACCATATGTAGACAGGTGTTCAGGTCTAACTCGCGATCATTGCATTTCTACTATGGAAATGTACGTAGGGCCCGTTCTGGAGGACCCATACACTCACACGCTTTGCGAATACAGTACGAGCGGTTGTCAAGTCAGTATTGTTCAAACAAACTGTGACATGCCTCCCCCACCAAACCCACAACCACCACCACCGCCGTTGATTCCACCAAATCCACCTCAATTACCGACGCCACCATCCCCTCCACCATTATATCCATCTGAATTTTACAAAGCCTGTACTCCTTATTTAGATTTTCAAAATCGACCCGTGGACTACGATGAATTCAAATTCATGAAAATTACTGCATATCAAGAGTTGGGGATTCCTCAGTGTACAAATGAAGATCGACTTCCGGACAGTTCCAATGAATATATAGCTGCAACAATACTAGTCGCATCGCAACGGGGACTGTCGAAAACACTTATACAAGAAGACTTCGATGGACCGTATGGTCCTCACATATATAATTTTATGTTATATAATGGATACTTGACGACGCACATGTTGAAAGAATTAATATTTGAAAGATACGATAGGGATAGGACACCTGAAGGATGCCCACCATTTCACATGCATGACAGACCATGTGAAATAAAGGGAATAAGAAACGGCAAATTCGCAAAAAAACTAAAGATTGATAACATGCAACAAAAATCATGCTGGATGGTCGACTTTGAAAAAAGCGTTAGTAATGCTAATATTGGTACAGAAAGTGCTCATAAGTCGCAATTAGGAATTAAAGCAACAAGTACAGCTGCAAAAGGCTGGTTTCAAAATGCTGCTAAACATCATTTTATAAATGAAGACGTATCAGTACAATTAGATACTATTTCCCATATTAATACAACTTGTTTCAACAGTGCCAATGGTGAATTTATAGGACACGGAATCACTGGGTGTGAAATGTATAGAAACATAATTAGCGATCAAGCTTGTTTTGATCAAAATGGTTTCATGGATATATCAGGTACTTGGGTAAGACGAACAGAATCGATGAGCATTCCTGATGGTAATTTGGCAATCAGATTATTTCACATCCGTCAATCTCCACCTCCACCTCCAACCGCAGTTTATCTTATCCCACCCATACCGCCACCGCAGCCACATTATCCTCCAATTGCACCCAGAAATTGGGTAGACATGATCCACGGTACTATACAGGAAACGGAACCTCTTGGAAACGATTGCACATGGCATCAATGTCAATGTATAATTCCTACAGGACAGACGTCAGAATCTCATCAAATTGATATGACTTGTGTGAATCTAGCACGCTCAAGAAATCACACATGTGCTCAAATTGACAGCGCGGGTTCTTGTAATACCGGAACAGGTAGCACTGCTACTTCTACTCCTCAACACCGATGTAATACTTGTTTCTCACCAATGAAACAAATTTCAATACACACTCATTGTCAATCGAAAGATTCCGATCATGTGTGCAGTGTAAATATTGATCAGACATTTTTCGAATTGTATGCAGAAAACAACCCAGCCTTGTTCATAAACAAAAAGAACCATTCTAAAGTTTTTGACCCTCCCAAGTTTTGTGTTCTGCCAAAGGATACGAGATTCACTCAAACTTATTCAAATAACTTTGTGACTAATAATCAACGAACAAAAACATATGCAAACATACGCAACGCATTAGAGGCTGGAGAAGTAGGTATAAGGGGGCAACCAGATTGTCGTTGTCGTAGATTTATCGATGTTGGAGCCAGATTAGCTTTCACGGACTTAGGGATGATGAATGATAATATTTCAGATTACGGAACATTTTGCCGAGATTGGGATAATTTGTTTGCCGTTTCTCAAGGGGTTCCACTAGACAGCATCGCAACATTGCAGGGAGCTTCACCATCAAGTAGGCACTTCTGTTATGTCAATCAAAAGTGTGTACAGAATGGTCTCTACAATAAACGCAAACGAAACATACACGATACGGTGGCAGAAAACTGTAGAACAACATTGACTCCGGATGCACCATGCCTGCTCCATAGGGGTGTCTACTGCGGAGCTTCCGATGGGGGTCAACTGCCTATATACTCCCACACAGGTGATACTACAGGTGAGCTCGAAAGACACGGTAGGAATACCCTTGATGAATGCCTACAGAAATGCAGAAATAATACATATTGTACACACATTGCGTTTAACGAAGCCAATGACGGTGATTGCTTGTTGTACGGTAGTTGCCCCAGTCAACTCACATACGGTGCATATACCGGTTCAACGGTGCTATACTCGATGTCGCCGTGCAGCAACGAGGTGGGTACATGTGACAATATAACAGCCGACGCTTGCATGACTTATGTCGGAAACACAACTAATTTCTTGTATGAGTATTGTGAGAGTTGTGGAATTTGTTCACAGGATGCACAACAGATGTATCGCGATTTACAATCAGATCACTGGCCGAATCAAATTTTTAGTGGTACTGTGCAAAGTACTAGAAAAGATTCACCGTATGCTTTTAATGCTACAAGTTTATTGGCGGCGCAAGTTGATGAATTGCGTGTGCGAAACGAAACCTTGAATAATATAAATGAGTGGCGCATCGAACTCATAAAATCATATCAAGGATATGCAGGAAAATATAGACGTTATACAGAGCAATATCTTCCGACGTTAACCCATATAACAGCTCTTACTGGTATAACAGGTTATAATGTACGTACTGATTACGGTGTGGAACGCGAAGAAGGAGCATGGTCTGCGGAAAAGTGTGCGCAAGCGTGTGCAGAACATAGCTCATGTAATGCGTTCGAACACAACAATCATATCACCTCCATTCCTTACCTCCATTCACCTCCATCTTCTTCTTTACCTCCTTCACCTCCATTCGTCACCCCCAGAGTTGTACCAACCTGTAAATTTTATGAAATAAATTCAGATCCAATAGCTTTTGCTGCTCAATTTAGTCCTTGGCATACTATGAAATCTAAAAATTATTCTAAATGGACCTGTCGTACCAATGTTGTAGATTCCTGTCAGGATGTCTCTTTAAAACAATGTCATTATTCCATGCAAAATATAACTTACTGGCAGCAATTTGATGGCTTTAACACCGATGGCTCCCTAAATATAATTAATATAACAGTAACTGGTCATTTCATACCATGTATACGAACTGCCACCCATTGCGATGTAGCAACCTATATAGGTGATGACGCGAGATACGCGAGGTATGGGGGTATTCAATGTGATACAAATGCTTCATTCGCGCGAAATCTGTATGTTGCAAACTTGAAAGAGTACGAACAGTTATATTATTCCTATACAACATGTTATAAGAATAACAAGAGATCTCCTTATGAGCTCGACAGTAATGTAGTTTCGAATTTCAATTCAAAGGAAACTAATTTTGCTTACAATGATGATCACGCAGTGAAAATGATGTATGAACGTTCAATGCCATACTGTCAGAGGGTATGTACATACAAGAACAGTCTAAGTACCACTAGACACTTTGCGACAACTTACAGTTTTGCTCAAGTCGAAATTGATCTGGCCCATTCCGGACCCTATCATGCAACATGTCGTTGTCTAAATTCATGCATCGATGACACCGATGCATATAGACCAGACAAAATTACATTCTCGTCACGATTGGAGTATATACAACCACCAAGTTCTCCGCCGTCAGATCCATATCCTTTGAGACCACCATCAACTCCTCCGTCACCCCCGTCTAGTCCTCGCATAGAGGCAGTTCCGTATGGTTCAGTGTACCATCCTTATGGATGTCATTACTTTAATACACATTCACATTCAGGTCCGTCAGATGGGACTATGTTCAACGGTGGAGGCATCCCATATAGAAATAATGTCGTGGGATGGGTATATAGAGGATCTGATGGTAATGAAGATGCAAGTGAATGCCACTGGATTAACACTACCACCATCATGTGTCCGTCAGGTCCACGGCAATTTACTGACTTCGTTCAACAATATCGTGCGATTTATGGGTGGGAGTGTGCCTACTCCAATGTTAGCATGCTATATTATGCTAGACAGTTTTATTATGAAAATACAGCAGACCCGAATCTGTATGTACATGTCCATGCGCCTCCATGCAAAGTCATACCTAATAAAATTTTCGTAGGTGGCATTGATTATTGGTCAGATGACATGCCATTTAGTTCTTATCCTTGTTACGGTTCCACGAGATGCTACCAAAGAGACGCTTATAAGGACATAACTAGCTATTTATGGGGTAGGGGATCGCGAACTAATCCAAGGCCGCTTAATTTCACTACAGACTTAATATCGTCCAAAAATGGATGTCAATATTTCTCACAAAGGGATTGCGATAGCGTCTATGGTGTTGCTTCGTATTTGGTAAATGTCCCACCAAACCCTTTTTATGTCGCTAATTCTCCGGATGCTTATAGACGAGACCCTTTCACCGGTAATTTTACAAAATATAGATTTTTCTCACGATATCTCGTTGAATGTCAATGGATATCGAACCGTTGTGAAGAAAAGCACATCGATTTCACTGACTGTACAGACGATTCACCACCACCGTTCCCACCGATTCCACCGTCAGCACCACCGTCATCACCGTCACCACCACCGTCACCACCAATATCACCTCCACCTCCATCTCCACACGCACCTCCTCATTCAATTGATGGGTCTAAATTTTGTCGTCAAGATTTACCTGCACCACGAATTTGCGAGTCTGGTACGTACATTAGCCCATCATGGCCATGTAAACGCGCAGATGATCTTGCAGCCGTCGTCATCATGCCGAAAAAGTGGAAAAAATGCACTTGTACATCTAATTATTGTAAAGCATTCATAAATACAACTGATCGTACATGTCACTATTCAGAACCGTTGTTCACCGATCCTCGTTATCAGCACACTGAAGTTGCAGGATTGCAACCAACATTGAATGCAAATGGTGAATGTGTATTACCCGAAACTGCTTTCTGTTGTGAAAACGTTATATTTCAAATGCATCCTCGATATGTTACCCCATGGCAGTCGTCTTGCATGTGTGAAACTGCTGGTTCAAGTGATGTAGTATCATCCTCAAGTGAAGAATCCTGTATAGCTCTAGCACGCACAAGAGGTCACATGTGCGCTCATTTAAGTACTACAGGTACAGGAAGATGTAACACCGGATCCTCGGTTCAGGGTGGCACTCATTCCAACTACAAGTGCATCAATTTGTCCTACAAAGAAATATTTACGAAAAAAGAATCTGACACTCAAAACATTCCTATAAGATGGATACAATTTGATGATATTGATCTATCTCCTGCTTCGCCACCATCCACAAACCAATTAAATGGATGGTACATCGATATAATGTATAGACAACTACATTATGGTTTCGCATCACATCACCACTCTTATCTTGAAGGTCCTTTTCTGAAATGTAAAATAAATAGAGAGTATTATGATGTCGTAAATGATTACGATGTATTCTCATACACTGAGCAAGTACGATTTGATGAAAATAACTATGCTCATAAATACATACTTGAAAATGGATGTCCCGAGTTTTACTGCAATCGTTTACCACATTTATCTAGTGTATCTAGTGATACGTGTCGTTCACGTGTGAATGACTGTAGTCAACAAAGCAGTGAGTCTGATTGCCACTCTTCTATGCAACAACACGATGGTGGCTATTTATTATGTTCATATTCTTCACAAACTGCTTCCATCTCCCTTTGCGTTCCCTCTGGTGACCCTATACAATGTGATCACCTTCAAAGCGAATGTGGAGACTTGCGAAAAAATATGGCTGCTTTTGTGATGAATGCACAGCATCTGAGCAGGCCTAGAATAATCGCTGGCGCTCCACCAATGCCACCCGCAACAGAAGGTGCACCCCTGCCTTCGTTTGAAAGCTTAATACATAGAGAAGGAGCTCATATGTCGAATAGATTTCCTATTCGCGTGAGATACCAATGTAGTGGGAAACATAGCAATATGGATGAATGCAAAGAAAGAAGTGGAGTGTATGCACGCGACTTCACGAATCTAGAGACTTGGGGTGGTGATAGCGACTTTAAACTACTTGACAGGGATTCATTACAAACATACCAGTTTTCAATACAATCACCAACCTATCAGCCTCCTTCGCCACCACCAGCACCGACACTCCCACAACGTCTTATTTGGACTACTTCTAACCCTGCACAACAGCAGATTCTGTACAGAAATACAAATGCTAGACATGATCAAACGGAACCAAATCCAACTCTATTAAATTTGAATGTTAGGGACGCACATGATAAGGAAGAAATTCAAGAAATTCAGGATCTGACGGAAATAGAAATATTAAGAGAAGGTTGTTTTGATTCTGTCTTAAGCAACGGTTGTAAAGTTGTCTGCGGCGCACAAATCGAATATGCGACATCTTGGAGAAGTCCCTTCGTAAATCGACAATCACTTAGAGATTTTCACGGAGCTCCGGATTTTACAGAACACATTACAATCGGTGACACGGATATGTGTGATACGCCTAATGGACAGGAACTTTCTGATTTGTCATGCAATTCTGGTCGGGATGAGTATACCGTATTGCTTGATGTACACGATTCCATGCTACGCGATGCTCTCAAAAAGAATCCTGATATGAATATGAGCGACTTCATTTTTAAGGCTGATAGGAATCAAAAACTCTCATATGTCGTACCGAAACAGGTTGTCCACAGTATACAGGGAATGAATCGACCCCATTCATGCGGCGCGGGCAGGATGAACACTGATTATAGAGATACGCATGGAAGTTTCCCAGCAACTGCGCATTTTGCGTCGGGAATCAAAACAAATGTTGTCACAGGCTGCGTGGCTGATAACAGTAGTCTAACTTATTCAAACGATCCATATGAATGTGCTCACTTCGATCCTTATACTTTAGGTATTTCGTATTACAACTACGATGAAAACAAAATTACACCTTTGGTAAGTGGTCATATTAAAGAAGCACAATGCACCATGCGTGGAAAGACATTTTATGCTTATAAATTAGAGAATAATCCAGTTGAAACTATTACACACGACGGCAATCAACTAAATATTTGCTTTGAAAGCTTTCCATTCCAATTTACTGATACTGCCTCTAATCTTGATGTTAAAGCTGCGAACCCAGTCTCCCTAGTCGATTTCAAATTTACAGCAACTTCAAATGCGCGTGGAACAAAACTGTGCAGTCAAGCAAATCCTCTACTTCTTTTTACGGGAACATATCAGGATCCGGACTTTGAAGATTACGGTTGTGTTTCTCATGAGTTTCCTATAGAAGTCATTGCAGCTAGTAGAAGAGATGAAGATTATGATGCATATGCTGTCATAGACCAACCGAATGTTTTTACAAGTCAATTACAAAGATTTGAAAATCAGAATTACAATCGACGTAAACTACAGACGCAAAGGCTACGTCAACAGGCATGTGATGTAATCAAATATGCCAATAAGATGTGGAAAGACATGTGTAGACTTCAAGCCGATTCTCGTTTTATTTCAACTTTAGTCAATCGGGCTGTAAGTGTTTGGAACAGGGAACAGGGTCAATCTGTATTACAACGAATTGTGTATGATTATTTCTTTGATACAACTACACATGATAACAAGTATGGGATACTATATCAAAGTATTTGTCGACTTATAAGCAACAGTGCTAATGCGATGTTAAGCACAGTGAAACAGATGTTTGTCAGCCCAAAATTCATGTCAGATTTGCTGCAAGAAAAATTCCAAATTTGCTTACATGAAGTAATGAATATAGCAGCAGAGCACGCAGTCGCCGCGGGCAATCTTAATAACAGTTCTATGTTCAACACACATTCTAAAGACGACGGAGCTTTGAAGGACTCCACATCGACATGTACGCTAACTCAAAATGGTCAGTTGTTCAGGAACAGACTATTTGAAGCTGCAGAAATTGGGTATATTATTGCGTCATTACTGACTCATTTGCGAGTTGCAGCATTGAGAGATGACTTGGAAGCAACAAAGAAACAAGTTCAATCGCATTCGTCATCTCCAATATCTACTTTTCTTGGAAAAACAATTGTTGATATCCTAAACAAAATGGCCGATGAAACCCAACATAAATTATTCCTTGCATATACTGCAGAAATCAGTTTAGGAGGGGAAGCGACTTCAAAATCAATTATCGGACTGATACAGGCGAAATCACCATATTCAGAAACTAATCTTAGAGGTCGTCGTCTACAAGCCATATTTAACGATGACACAAATTCCAAAGACATGTTGTTAAAACTATTCTTACATGCAATGGAACGCATTAATACAAACATCGCATCCAAAGAAGAGTTTGGTGTAATAGTTGATTTGAACGAAAAACTCGTTCATTCTACTTCAACAGATGATGATTATCGTATAGTCGCAGTAACCAGTGCGCTTTCAAAATTAGTGCACCTTTGGAAACCCGATCCGCCTGCATCATCTCACAGAAGAAAACTTACTCCTTGTAATGTTTTGGATCGGATTACTTGGAATGGCACCAACCTTGCAGCTCAAATTTTAAGGATAAGAGACGGAAAACAAAGAGAACCAAAAATAGAACTTCGTAGAAGATTGCAAATATATGAAGATGTTCCAGATGTTCCATCAGAAGATGTTTTAATGACAATTAAGCCATGTGACGAATACTGTGAACAAGAACGCAAACGTAATGATGAAAAAATCGCAGATCTTGAAAATACTAGGGATATGCTTCTTCATGAAATAAAAACTAATTACGATGAAAGTTTACTTATTTTAGGATCGAAGAACGACACTGCGTCGAAAAATTTGAAAGAAAAACTAAATATATTCAACGATCTTGTAAAATACTTGAAATATGAAGAACTTCGGACGATAAATGAAACCACAAAATACTTGGAATATGAAGAACTTAAGACGATAAGTGAGACCATGTACCAAAACGAATTAACGAATGCTGCGCGTCCTCATCGCAAACTACAAATTGAACCTATATTGGCAGCAGGAACAGTAGTTGCAGCAACAGCAGCTACAACACAATTGAATGATGTTTTCAATGACATTATTCGTGTTGTCGCGGGAGGTGAGACTACGGGAGAAGCGGGATTTGCTATGACTGCTTTAGAATCGGTAAGAAGGAGTATAATCCATAGGGTTCAACGTCTTGACCCAAATTCAGGGGCGCCCCGAGCCGTTTTGGATCAGACTACGCGTGTGCTAGAATATTTGAAAAGAGCATACGATTCTCGGGGGGTGGCTCTTGTACGCTCACTTGATCCGAAGGTAGCGTCTATGTTGATTGCAGCATTCTTGGCTAGACAGTTCTCTTCATGGTCACAGTTGAGTGACATGAATCAAGCTATTAAAAAACAGTCTTATAACGATTATGCTCGTTGGAAAGGTTTGGATCAAAACGGAAACCCTCGCGTAATGATCTTTAATGAAGGAGGAAACCTTCCTGGAGTGTTATGGCCGTATTTGTTTAAGGCTATTGCTATAAAAAGAAATCCATTACTCGAATCTTGCAGAATTTATTCTTCGTTCAGTTGCGATCAACCCAGTTTGCAAATGCAATCAAAATTGATATTTGCAGAAGTTGTACTTAAAATGTTTGACGACTATACTTTGAATCATGTTTTAAGATGTAGGACCAAACAGAATCAGACAACAACTATTCAACAGAACAATATATTTGTAAAAGAAAAGGAAAGCGCGCCTGTCCCACAGTGTTTATTAAAACAAACAACAGACAAGATGAATCATTTGCATTCAGACGAGCCATACAGAAATAAAGTCAATTTACTGAAAGTTAAAGTTGGGACGAATAATCAAGGCCAAAAAACATGGCAGTGTGCGACACGACTTCCATGGGAACGTAGAACTTTTTGTAGCTATCAGAAGTTACCCAAACTAACTCTGGCAGAAAGATTAATTCACAACACTTTCAATTTTGTAGAAGCAAGAGCTAAACAAGCAATAGGTGTAGATTCTCCAATAGATCGAACTCGTATGAGTCAATTATATGAAACACCTCATCTCATGTTTCTTGTTCAAGATAAGAAATGTCTCAGAACTATAGATGACGAGGATTCTAGTGATACAGTGTTCAAATATGGTTATGTCCCAACTAGAAATGAAACATTGGATGATGGATATCAATTGAATTCATTAAATGAAGTACGTAAGCATATGTTTTCGAGAATATTTCCTTCCAAAGTATCACTTGATAGTTTCAATTCTCAAAGTTATTTGGATTATGGCGACGATTCTTCGATTACAGAAGAAATAGCTGCAGAAGCGTATGAAAATATGGAGCTTCATGTAGAGAAAAATAAAATGGCCGGAAATGTTGTACTCGTAGGAACAGTGAAAAACGAAAACAGAAATACTTTTAAAAGAATTACTAATTATGCATTTAGACAAGCTGTGAATGTCGTTGGAGAACAGGTGGCACTACGGGCTTTCCAAGATATGAAAGAACAACCTCAATATCAAGATATGCAAAACAATCTGATCAAGTCGGAGTTAGATCGTACCAGTTCTTCACTGACGAGATTGGGTAAGGAACAAGTGCTGAGCCTATTACAAAATAGTCTAATCAAAAAAGCCTATGGCGGCGTGACTAACTTCTTGAAATGCAGACGAAGATCAATACCAATGCAAGGAAGACGCTTAATGCAAGGAAGACGCTTATATTTTCCATCAACCACATCATCGTTGAATGCACCAACGATACCAGATGAATTGGGCAATAAAGGATGTGCCGATATCAACACTGACTCGGCTTTGCAGATGACGATACAAGCTGATTATTATAATGACGTATTGAGCAAAGCATTAGAAAAAGCAAAATTACTTAGCGTCCAATCAGAGAAAATTATCTCAGCTGCGCTTGAAGCACTTCAAATTACGCACGACCTATATGAGATAAAGAAACGAGCAGCGTTAGACGCATTAGCATCAGGTACTCCTAATGCACAAAATCCATATAGTGAATTCGCACTGGCAGAACTTGTAAAAGCGATGGGGGATGAGAGAACCATAAATTATATTGCAAACGAGCTAATTGCATACATGGATGACCCTAATCGAAGACGATATCCACCAACCGCACCTTCACCCTCACCCTTTCCGCCACAACCTAATCTTCCACCATATCCGCCGCTTTCTCCCCCTAGCCCTCCTAGACCTCCGCATCCACCTCTTTCTCCCCCTCCTTCTCCTCAGCCTCCATTTCCACCTGATCCCCCTCCTCCTCCTAAGCCTCCACCTCCTACTCCAAATCCTCCAGGCAGCGCGAGAAGAAAAATGCAAAATTCTATCAATTATTCAGAAGGAGTACTACCACAAATGTCTTTGGATAATTGTTACACTGGTTCTAAACTTTACTTGCAACTTTGGCACATAAGTGCGATGAAAGTAATAGTGGAGGTTGACTTTGGACACAATGCTATACTGACGTCATGTAATTCATGCTCAGAACCATCTTCAACATGCTGCAAATTCGAAAGTAAATTTGAGGATATCGACAATTGTGAGAATGACGAATGTATGTTGGATGCTGCATTCCATCAAAGAAACTCAGACGGAGCACTATTTGGATTTGAATTTTGTAGTGATTTGAATAATTTGAATTTCAAAAATGTGTCTACATACAACAATTTGAATGAGTTTAATCCACAATCTAATGTACTATTTACAATTATTCAAGATTACGATGTAAAATGGACAGGAATGTACTCAAAATACGGAAACGATTCAATGCTTTCGTTCGATACTTTTCCACTTGGAAACTTTGTAAATGAGACGCACCAAAGCGACAACGTAAAAACATGGCCTCACTACATATCGGAGTACGGTGTTGCATTAGACAATAGCTTGACATTTGATAAAGAGAATTGTCGATCTACTTGTCCTATCGACGGGATATGTTTATCATGTGGAATGTATCGAGCATGTTGTTCCATAAAAAATGCAACGAATGGTTGCGGACATGCACCAATCGAAACACATTTACCAACTTGTGTAGACGCTTCCTCAGTCCATCAATTCGCATTAATGAATCACATTCATTTGCAGCAATACACAAATCAAGTATATGCTGAAGGATCGACTCTCCAGAATATAAGCGAATCACCAGATGTAATTCGAAGTATTGTAAAATCCCATGGATTCAATGTGACAAATTCGTATAATTTGAACGATATTATTGTAACAAACGAACACTATTATAAATATGGCCCACAAATCGTGCTCATATATACACCACAACACCCAGTATCGTATACAAATCGATTATCAAATGACAGAGATTGCAGTGTCAGTCTTCCACATGCATGTCATCTTACTCAATTTACGCCTCCGATTCCAATAAGTTATGAATGCTTCTCATATGAAACTTCATATGTACTGAACGCATCTATTTACGATTTGGGTATGAATGAATTAACAACCTTTAGTATCAGTAAACTATTAGCACTATACAAATATTACACAACTTTCGCATTTGATTCTTTCAATTCAATCGATGTCCCATCATCATCTAATAGTTTCCTGAGAATGTTTGCAGAATTTACTTTACGATTCTTTGATTATCATTTGATCGGAAATATACCATTTTATGTTCGAAAATGTCATTTGACTGAGTCAGATACATCCGATATAAGTTTATTCAACAAAAAATACACGCAACCATCTTACAGAGTGACTCGTGGTATCGGAACACTGTCTTTACCAAGTTCTGATGTTTCTCATGGCGTTTGCAAAATTTGGAAACGTCCCAACGATGTATGTATTGATAATAAAGGTCAGATTATACATCCAACTGGTTCGCGACAAACTCGCAACGCTCCTGATAACATGCAACCCAAGATGGGTAATGTTCTGCCTGCGTTCAAAAAAGGTCCCGCCGTGCCTTCTTGCATGTGCACAATCAGAACTTATGGTTCTAACTACATCGGAATTCCATTCGGAAATGGAAGGATCGATCCCAGTGTCATGACAGATGAACCAAACAGTTGTAGCTGTCCTTTGAACAGGGTATCAAACAACTATACCGAAGCTGCATTGTTCTTATGGGACAACATAGAACTGGAACATTATGTGAAAGTGGATCAAGGGATGAAGTTGCGTCCATTCAAACTGAATAATCACGATGAATTTAATTGTCAACATCCCGAAGAAAAATGTTATCATTCATCAAGTGATAATGCTCACTCTTCATCATGGATGCCGATTATTGTCGACATTCCAAATCAAGTCAATGGCTCAACTTTGATTCCAAACAGCAATCACACGGTGGAGAGTACAACGACTATATTTAATCATCTATACCGAAACACAGATTGGTATCATATTTCTTATACTTCCAGTACACCAAGCGCAGAACATTACAATGAAATCGAACACGAAAGTATATGCATAAACAACACCTTGTTTCCACGTTACGATAAACCTGGATATAAACTAGGAACGCTGTTACTACAAAAAGCATTCGTTATAAATCCGATTAATAACCAAGCATATTGGAAACATGTCGATTTTAGCATAGATGAGTTGAATAATATTACATTATCTCATTCAATAAAGGCAGACACCGTGATACGTTTGACATATGTCAAATGTGAAGGCGCATATATAGAAGATCGAACGTTGACACAATCGTCTTTGAATGTGTCTTCTAATCGAATTATTGCAATGTATTATCATCCGAATCCATTTGGAAAATCGTACCAAAATAACAGAAACATTCACACTCAATCACAACACAAAATACACAGAAGAACTAGATCCCATTCAAATACAATAGCGACCGGCTCCTACAAATTATACGGCAGAAGTCAGTCATTATACATAGGAGACATGTCTGATGAATATTATGCATTCGAGTATGATACGAAAGAGAGTATGCACGCATGTGCCAAACAAAGCTATCATGGCACATTTGGAAGGTGTGGTACGCAAGCGAAGAAACCTATTTGTGGGTGGATCAGAAATCAAACGCCAACACTTCGAAAAGAGGGGGATGTCAGCGGCTACTGGTTGGAGCGATGTGTTGGGAAATCGTGTGAACACGACAAAGAATGTGTATATTCAGAAGAAGATTCAATTGAAAACGACCCGTGGAAATATTTATCATATACTCGTGCTGACTGGGTTAGCGTATCATATTGAGAAAAAATATCTAAGCATTTTAATCGTGACTAAAAAAACAATCAAATTTTTATTTTTTTCATAGAAATAAATGACTCGTGCAAATGACAAAAATGCAAAGCAAACGAATGCACTTCCAGCACCGGGAAGTGACAGAATTTCAAAACGTACACGATCTAAAGCACGTGAACACATTTCAAAAAAAACATCACCACCCGTCGAAGCGAAACCAGATTGTGCTCGTATAATTATTCCGACGAACATATTCCAAAGTATGCAAAGTTCTTTATTTTCCCGTAATGAAGAACGATATCTATCCACATTGACAGAAAAGGATCGTACAAGTATTGTAAAACAGATTACTCAAATGAGCAAGTCTTCGAAAATTCCAGTAAGATTTAGAGTATTGAAGTCGAATTTGAATAACAAAGAAGACATTCTGCACAGACTTGCAAATTGTTCAGATAGTCCAAAATTTGATATGTGGATTGAGTCTTTACTTGTAATGCCATTTTCGAAACTTGCGCCACCACCAGTGCAAGAAAAATCCGAATTGAAACAATTCTTGATCGACACGCGGTATAAGATGGATGCTTGCGTGTATGGTCAAGAAGAAGCAAAAGACGAAGTTATGAGATTATTATGTCAGTGGTCGAATACCGGTTCGTTGAATTCCTTTGCAATTGCATTGGAAGGTCCACCGGGAATTGGAAAAACAACATTTGCAAAGAATGTCATTGCGAAAGTCATGAATAGACCATTCAACTTCATTTGCTTAGGTGGTGCAAATGATTCTGCATTTTTACTAGGTCATTCTTATACATATGAAGGGGCGATACCTGGAAGGATTGTTGAATGTATTCGTACATCAAAGGTTATGAATCCTTGTTTCTATTTTGACGAATTGGACAAGATATCGAAAACTTCAAAAGGAGACGAAATCACAAACGCATTAATCCATTTAACAGATCGAGAACAAAACAGTCAATTTCATGATAAGTACTACAGTGGAGTTGATTTCGACATTTCTCAATCATTATTTGTGTTTTCTTACAATAATCCAAATGATGTCAGCCCGATACTGTTGGATCGTCTGAATGTTATCAAAATTAAACCACCAACAGATCACGAGAAAGTTCAAATTGCAAAATTGCATCTTTTACCAAAAGCGATGAAAGCGACCGGACTTACAGAAAATGATATTTCATTTACTGATGACATACTAAAATACATGATAACAAAATATACAAACGAATGTGGAGTGCGAAATCTAGAAAAGATAATTGGTCGAATCGTATCAACTTTGGGAGTTCTCATATATGCACCAAATGTATTAAAATCAATTGACATAGACAATGCTATCTTGCCTGTACACTGTAATGAAAAAATAATCGATGAAATACTACGCTCAGTTAATTCAAAGGAAGACCGGCATATGTTCATGTATTCATAAATGTTTGAGTCATCTCAGGCATTTTTTTTAAATCTGTTTTTAAGTATCGATTGACTGATTTTCCTTTTCGCGTATATTCTTGAGCTTGATGTTGCTTCACTTCATGATGCATCAAAGTAAACTCACACTTTGGAAACATCAATTTTATGATTGATTCTATGTGGTTTACACTATCATTGTCGCATGTGTTCATCCAAAGTTCTATCTTAAAAAGAGTACGCACTTTATTACATTTATTAACAGCACGTATCCCAACAACATTTGGAAGTTCTTCGTTTATACCCATTAGTATAAATTTATCCCACATACATTTAAATACTTCAGAAGACATGCCTTCTCTACAGCCCCACTCACATCCTTTTATATTAATAGGATCTTCCCATTCGGGTGCTATTTCACCTTTGAAAAAGCTATATGCCACCACTTTTTTTTGATTTATGCATATATGGCCAGAGTGTAGAATACTTGCACATGGCATATTATTGTACATACCCCAAAAATCAGCAATAGTATGAACTGTACAAATTTTAATAACAGCAGCATTATAGGTCTGACTTATTGATTGCGTGTGTGCATACATAGTCCAATCTGATTCAAAATATAGAGTTTTGGGGTCCACCGTTAATTTCAGCATTTTTTTATTCAAATCATATTTAGAAAAAATATTTTAAACTATAAACGATGAGTAATGAGATTGATGTGTGGCAACTTTCGGACTTAGAAACTGCACATCTTAATGAAGATCGACCAGAACCAACAGATGAAAATCTGCTGAGTATGCTCGGTCAACTTAAAGACATATGGATTCCTGAAGATGAACCAGAAGCAAACGAAATTCTTGAATGGGGTGCAAGAAGAATGGATTTTGATGGAATCGAATCAGTTACATTCAATGAACTAGAGCGAAAGACACTTGCAAAGACATTCTCCATTGTCAATTTACATAATATGATATCAGCTTCCAAAAATTTGAAAGAAGAAGTATCATTAAAGGATGACATTTTTCGTATTTGTGATTGCATTCGTCGAACTCGTGAAGTGGTGCATGCTGCTAAGATTTTGTACAATACAGCATCGACAACCAATCACAATGTGATGCCAGATGACGCAAACATTGAATCCATAATAAACTACGATAAACAAAAACTAAACACATTGCAAAGTTTGTTGATTCACTTTACATCAAAACTGAAACTTCAAGAATATAGAAAATTTGGTGATGAGTGTTGGCATCAGATCAAGAGTAGCGAAGGATACAATACGCAAGCATGGAAAGCAGATGTCAAACCTAATAGTGAAGAAGCATTAAAAATAATAGACTTTCTCTATCAAGTTGTACGTAAAGAAATTGATTTTGACCAATGGAAAAATTTGACAAACCCACACAACAATGCAGAACGAGTTGTCGAGCATTTAATAAATAGTGAAGAAAGTGAATTTCCGTCATTGACAGTAGATAGAAACAAATGGTCGTATGACAATGGGATATATTGTGTCGATACTGATACATTCTGGAAATATGAAGAAGAAGATTACTGGTATGAGCAAGCGACCGCCATCCAAAATTATAGAAGGAGCATTGGATGGGGTAACGATTATACAGTAGTACCACCTTCATCGAAAGAAATGACAGTGAAATACTTTCCACAAAAATTCAGATTTACCATCGACCCAGAAACCGAGAAATCATTCAATGCTCATGAAATTGTTCTGGTTGAACTTGATAAAGTTCTGAACACTCAAAACCTTACAGAGGATACGAAAGAATGGGTTCTTAAGATGCTTGCAAGACTCTTCTTCAAACTTGGAGATAAAGATAAATGGCAAGTTGTATTTTTCATCAAGGGAGTCGCTGGAAGTGGGAAATCCACCCTCGCAAATCTCATACGATACATGTATCCTCCAAGTCTAGTTACTACACTTTCAAGTAATGTGGAAGCGAAATTTGGATTGTCTGCTATTTACAAAGGTCTGATTTGTGTATGTTCTGAAGTAGCAGAGGATTTTGGATTAGATCAACGCGATTGGCAATCTGCCGCATCTGGTGAAGAGCTTAGTATCGCCATCAAGAACAAAACTGCAATATCACATAAATGGACTACCCCATTTTTCTTTCTGGGTAACGAAATCATGAATTACAAGAACGCCTCTGGTTCGGTTGATCGACGTCTCTTTCTGATCGAGTTCAATTTTAAGGTAAGAGGAAGTGATCCACATCTGTTCACAAAAATCGTCAACGATATTGACTTGTTTCATCGAAAATCAGTGTCTCTTTATTTGGAAGAAGTCAGAAAAAATGGTGACAAAGACATTTGGTGTCCTGCACCTTCTTTACTTCCACAACAAATTTACGACTTCAAGACCAATATGCGACTGAGAGTAGATCCTCTCTACTGTTTCTTACAAAGTGGAGTATTTGATTTTGATGAGGAACATCAAATGTCTGTATCAGACTTCAAAGAAGCATACACCGCTTTCAGAAAAGAAAATGGTCTTGGCGGGTGCAAATGGAATTCAGATCACTATGCCTCTATTTTTACAGAAATTGGAATTGTTTTGCAGAAAGATATGGTTCAAGGAGTAAGATTCAAAGATACAGAAACCGATTCATAAATATGACTCATTCAGATTCCAACGAATCGACAAAAACTACACACGACCATAACATATTAATCGCATATCCATTCATTCCCGGATCATTACCGTACTGCTTATGCAAATTAGATAAAGTGATCAAACATGACTCACTCAGCGGATTTTTTTTGAAATTGTCCACGAGCTTTTCACATATATCTTCCGTAGGTGCTTTAGCCCCAATAGATTGTAAAAGACGCACCACATCCTTAATTGTTTTTATATTATTTACCTTGTCTTTTATTTCTTTAGGTTTTGAATAACGCTTGTGAATACTGTAAATAAACAAAGATCCTAACACGATCAATAAAAATTGATACATTTGTACGAACAGAGAAAAAATATTTCGTGATAAGAAATGAACATTTTCAAGCAAAAACATCCATCGTATAAAAAAATAGATTCACCTAAAGATTATTGTAAAGGTATCTTGGGAAAAGGATTCATAAATCCGAAGGATGGAAGATGTTACACAGAAGAAAAATACGAAATATTTGGAATACTTGCTATGAAAAAATCCGACTACCTGAACGAGTTGGAATTTCTAGTTCAATGGTGTTGTGATTCAAAGCAAGACTTTGAATGTCATACTTGGGAACTTGAATCACATATTCGTGGGGATAAACAAAAAGACATTGAAAATAAAATGCTTAATGCGTATGTTCGACGCTCAAATGAAATTTTTGAAATGATCCAATCCAAAACTGCGGATGAAATCAAAAGTATTTTGCCTGATATTAAAGATCCTGTTTTTGAAACTCTACACGACAAAATTGTTATTACACCTGACAAAAACACGAATGTATTGAGATTTAAACTTCATAAGGATGCTCCCAAACTCAGCTGGATTACAGTCATTTATATTGGAACACTTGTCACAGACAGGGTATATGTTGACAAAATAGACTATCGTGTAGATGATGAACTTTTTGGTAAGCATGTAGTATTCGGTAGCAAAACCGAACCGCTCGTGCCATGGAAGACTTACAGTCAGATGGCATTAATTTTAGCACTTGAAACAGAAGAAACCGAAAGACAATCACTCAATACCAGTAATTGCAAACTGTAAATATTTACTAAATACTCTTATTTATGTAGAAGTAATTACGGAACCTGTGACATTTCTCCACCTTCTCCATCGTCACATTCTGCACCTATAGAGTGCAATAACGATTATTTTTTTTTTCCTCTCATAAGTAAATGGACCTCAGCTCCAAGTGGGGTGTTGATACTGATGATGTTTATTCATTGATAGGAGATCAAGCCATTCTCAAAATCGCATGTGTTCAATTCATTACAGTCTCTCTGATATTTTCACTTTTACGTCCATCTTTCATAATGTTCAGACGAAGTCCAATGACCTCTAACGAAATCGATTTTATGAAACTTGTACTCACTTCTTCTTTATTTGTAATTGGTACATACATTATACCAATAACGCTGCGCTAATACAATCAAATTTATCAAAAAATTAAAAAAATACATATGCTTGAAATCACTATCCCAAACGAAGGTCACACAGTTGCATGTTTGTTAAGAAATCGACTTTTTGACAATGACGCTGAATTCGCAGCATGTGTTGTCCCGCACCCACAATCAAAAGATCTAATTATAAAAGTTGATGGAGTCAACCCAGTATCAATTATCAAAAATTCAATCAATGATGCGAGAAACACCATAAGTAATATTCAAGCAGGAGTAAACTCTTATATAATTCACAAAAATTTGCAAGAAAATCAAGACATGTGCGACAATTGAGTTACGTACGATCTGCACGGGGACCTACGTTTTGAATCTTTAAAGTCATCCTCACTACTGGAGCTATCATCAGATAACCTGTCTCTTTTTATTTTTTTATCTTTTTGTTCTTGATTACCTTCATATTGTCGAGATATCTTCGATCCGGGGTCGTCTCGTCGAGATATCGTTGATTCGCGATCGTCTCGTCGAGATATTGTTGACTCGCGATCATCCCGTCGATATATCGTTGACTCGCGATCGTCTCGTCGAGATATCGTTGACTCGCGATCATCCCGTCGAGATATCGTTGATTCGCGGTCGTCTCGGTGAGATATTGCGGATTCACGGTCGTCCCGTCGAGATATTGCGGATTCGCGGTCGTCCCGACGAGATACTGCTGATTCTCGATCGTCCCGTCGAGATATCGCGGATTCGCGGTCGTCTCGACGAGATATTGCTGATTCTCGTTCACGTTCATCGGTTTTTTTAGAATTGTTATCCTTACGCAAATGACTTGTTTGCGATAATGTTATACTTGATAAACTTACACTATTTTCATCCATATCACGCGATTTTTTTTCCAATATTCTATTATCTGCCTCTTTTACTTTTCTTTGTGAGTATCCAACATTAGAAACAGAATCATCTGGACCAATGGAGTCATTATCACTATCTTCTTCGGCTATCATTTTAGGAATTGAAGTATGAGCTCCTTTATAGTCGGGGGTGCTTTTCCGATACTCGACTTTAACATGATCGTCACCAATGTACTCGTACAATGCATCTCGAATACATTCCATACAAACACATTTTTGTTCTAAAGGACCACATTTAAAGTATCTTCCCTCTTTGATGAACTTGTTTGTAGATAAATGTATCAAATACGAATGCAAAAAATTTTCCAATTTTGGTAAATTTACCAATATTTTCACTTTGTTGTTTCCACGCATTGCTTTAACATAGTTTATATATGCAGTTTTGAAACAGTTTTCCACATCTAGAAATTCACTCATGATTTTCTTCATCTCTGCATGCACTACACTTCTATCCCAATTTCGAACTTTTGATAGACACTCTGTCAATCTTTTTGGGTTGTTGGGCATACAAGTATCGTATAAATCTTTGAAAGAATTGTCAACTGCAGTCCCAAATATTTTTAGAAAGCGTTGACCATTCTCATCTGAAAAAATACCCGTAAAAACCTGCTGATTAATGTTCATTTATTTGTTGTTGATAAAAAAAATCGGTTTGCCTCAACACGGTAACGCATCAAGTTTTTCTTTGGTAAAGTAAATGAAGTCTTATATTGTTGTCTGTATATTTTCCACTTTAAATGTGGTCTGGTGCGTTAGCTCAACCGCACAACGGATACTTAGTTATACCACTAGCAGTTCCAGTGAGAATTTACTTATAGAATGGTATCAGTCTAGTCTATATGGATTTAATGAAGCTCAAGACCTATGTAGTAATATTGATGACGGTGCTTCAGTGTTGTGTATTAGTGAACTTGATAATGATGATAAAAGAGCTCTTTCAACTCGAATGCTTCAAGAACACCAACGGGATCAAATTAACTTTCTCACTGTCATTCAGCCATATACTAATACAGAAAATAATCTTATGTGCGGATTTGGTAGTAATGCAAGAAATGTCAATTTTCCTACTTGCTCTGAGATATCTTCATCTCAGCAGGATTCTCATTTATTTTGTACGCAGCAGCAAGAGCAACAACAACCCAGTTCAACTTTTTATGTAAACTTTACCCAAAACGACCCATTACTACATATAACATCTACACTGACAGGTCAGAATACTTTAGCAGGAGGGGTCCTATGTTCAAAGACACTTTTTTCACCACCACCACCCCCACCTGCTCCATCCCCAAAGTCCCCACCTCCTCCTTTTCCATTTCCACCTGGACCACCCAGACATCCTCCTAGTACATACGAAGAAAAAACTCATTTGCAAGTGATACAAAGAAACAATAATACGGTTTTTCCATTTCGAATACCACTTCCAAGTGGTGTGCACCAATACCCTTGTCCATTTTGTTCAACATTTCAATCCAGCTATTCAAATACAGAAACTGGATTAGGATCAGGTTTACTATCAAATACATACTTAATTGAACTTATAAATGATGATACGAATCAACTCGTACAGCTGCAAAATATTGAAACAACAGATGATATTATTTTCAATGAGACAGATATTCATAGAGCATCCGATATACTCATAGCAACTGCATTCTTAGATGCAACTGATACCTGTGCGGGTTACAATTTTGATGGTGTATGTAACGATGGCACGGATCCGGCGCAACCTAGTAATAATGTCACATGTCCTTTAGCAACAGATGCTAATGATTGTACAATAATAAATTTTACCAATCAAGAAATTGTAGTTGGGGCTGCATTCGATTCTTTCTCGCGATCTTATCCTGGTGCATCTTTAGCAAGAAATACTGGCGTGGATTCAACCCAATCCATATCTGCATTTTCACTACGATTACTTCTAGACTTGAAAAGTACAAGTGCTTTGAATTTTTACTATCTTGATAATGGCTGGCCAAGTGAACCACACATTGCGAATGGTAATACTCCACCAAGATTGAATTGGCACCAATTAAAAAGTTACGGTGATTACGATTTGTACATGAACTACTTGACAGACCAAACTGCCGATCGACAAGACTGTCGAACTTGTCCACGGCCAAGCAATTGTTGCAATGAGTTTCAAGTATTCGGGTTTGGAGATTCATTTTCTTCGTGTGGTCATACGAGCTTACCGTATTGTGACACATATTTGTTCAGAAATGATGATTTCACGCCAACTCAAATTCATGAGCATTACACAATAGATCCGCTTGTAACTTACCAAGTAACATTCCGATCTCCATCCCCACCACCCCCCATACCCCCGCAACCCCCTCCTTCTCCCGAACCTTCCCCGCCTCCTCCAACCCCATATTTGCCGCCATCGACTCCACCACCATCATCACCACAACCGTCGCCTCCGCCACCATCACCTCCACCACCCTTACCTCCTCCACCGTCTCCGCCACCACCGTCTCCACCATTGCCATCACCTCCGCCGCCGACACCACCGCCACCTTCACCTCCTCCTCCGTCACCTAAGCCATCTCCACCACCACCTAGACCATCGCTACCACCTCCACCAAGGCCTCCGCCACCAGAACCTCCTTCGCCGTCACCTCCTCCACCGTCACCTCCACCACCTAAACCACCTGCCTATCCAGGGCCGTCACCTCCACCAAGTCCACCTCTGCCGTCGCCTCCACCAAGTCCCCCTCTACCTTCACCACCTCCTCCTTCGCCTCCACCACCGTCACCCCCACCTCCGACACTTCCACCTCCATCACCACCCCCACCCTTTCCGTCTCCACCTCCTCCTTTCTCACCTCCACCTGGACCACCTCCGCCGTCGCCAATGTACACCTCGATTAGTTTTGTTTCACAATACAAAACACAAGCAGACGCAAATGAAACATGCTTCAAAACCTATGGATCTAGTGAGTTATTACTATTATACAATAGAGATCAAACTTATCATTTAACAACAGGACGACACCCACGTAATATTCAACAAAGCATACATCCAACTAACAACGAAACAAAATTTTCATCAGTATATGGGATGTCGTCTAATTCAACAACAAGCTGTATGGTATCGTCCGGTTTTATAACATCCTCTACAATTCTTGATTTTGTTCAATTGAACAGGGACAGATTTGAACTTCTATACACCACCTACTATAAGTTTGTGCACGGAACATGTACACCACATAATATTTCTTCAGAACTTTATGATTTAAGCGAATCTTCTCACTTACAATCATTTCAGAATCAGATAAACTTTTTGTTTACAGATGGCAACTTTTACCCGTTGCTCTATAATAATGTTTCTGATTGGTATCGCACACATTTTCCTTATGCAAGATATGCGGCAAAATATGTAATTTCTCAGGACTTGACATTGTTGTGCTTTCACCGTACATCAAACAACTATCTTTATCTTCGTACCTGCTGGAATTATGGAACATTTGATATTGAACAACCTTTAGTGTACCCATTTTATACAGGCATAAAATATACGCAGGATAATCAATTGATAATTGGGACCACAACTTATACTCTTGACAACCCTAACTTGCCACAAATCATCGTACCTGATAATATTCCAGAGCGGGAAATGTGTGTAGTAGTGTCTGAAACTGGATCATGGATTGTAGTTGATTGTGATACCAAGTTTATGTTTATATGTGACAAAGCAATCTCAAGCTTGTCTCCACCACCATCAGCAGAACCATCGTTTTCTCCGTCGCCACCACCACCATCTTATCCTCCAGTGGCTCCTCCACAACTGTATACTGGAACTATTTTATTCGACAGAATTATTAATGATAAAGTACTACCTATAAATGATTATCATCCAAGCACTGATCCGAACACTTGCGATTTTCTCTTCGGACAGGTCATCAATGATCAAAGTGATGGTGTATTTGATTACGACCGAAACGGGAATCAAAGTGTAAAACTATTGATTAGATACGGTGAAAGCTTCCCTAAATATTGTGTGTATAACCGGAGTGGGTCATTTTTCAGACCTGGTCTTCAAGATCGATTCCCAAAATATTACAGAACTCAAATGTATAAGTCAACTGTAAATGCAACGAATTTGAGTGTGCCATATAATGTAACTAGAGATTACTATTGCTCCAATGCTAATCCAAACGAATGTGATCCCGTTTCAATTGAATATCGTCAATCAAAATCCCAAACATTTAAAACAGTTCCCATTTTAAACCCTAAACCATTTTGGCAAGTGTTCAGTGACTTACGCGAGCATATACAAAGAAATGAACAGGGACAACCACGAATATTGACAAATGAATTGTACGGTTCTGACAAATTAATTATACAGGCTACACAGAGTTTCATAGTCAGTTTCAAAAATACAAGAATTACAACCGTTATGAACAACACACACTATAATTACATTCCTCTGGCAGACTTCTACACTGTACAACAACATGAAGCATATGGAGTATCGAATCGTTTAAGTACAACATTAAATATGGCATACACAGATGGACTCATCAATGACCCGAATGTGCCTTACCCAAATTCGATTTACCCAAATTTTGATAATATCTTTGTATTTGAAAACATACATCAATGTACTTCCGCATTTGAAACCGATTTCAAGTATTATGACTTACACCAAGACGGAGGTATTATGCCATACGTCATGAATATCTTTGAAAAAAATACACAATGTTACAGATGCAGGTACAATAGAAAATATACTCAAATAGAAACAAGTGCACTAGAATACATATTTGATAATTTCGAGTTTGTTGATAATTTTGTATCCTCTGATCATTCACAAATACTATCATTTGGATTAGATCAGAACCAATTAACCGATCGAAGCTTTTACTACCACTATACGGAATCGACCGCAAATCAGAATTGTATCATTATGAACCGTTTTCTCTGTCAAAATCACAGTTTAAGTTCATGTGTGTATGTCAAATTAAATTCTACTTGCTGTCAAGACATTTTAAATCCAGAGTGTATTGCATGCAGTAAAGGTTTAAATGTGCAAGATTTGTGTACTCAGCGTCCTGACGTTCATGGATGTGGAAAATACAATGCGATCGAACACTACTTTGATACATTCATGTATAATGTGAACATTTACAATAATTGCAGTGATGTAGTGTCAAGAAAGCCTTTCTTCCATAACTCAGAAGATGTAACACTTTTAGGCAAACGTGTTGAGTATTCGCAACAGAACATTTCACAAAGTGAATATTTTCCATTTAATGAAATCATGTGTTTCGCATTAATATCAAACAAATATGTACAAATTCATCAAGTCACATCCAATCATTGTACTCATTGTGCAGTATCTATTGAAAAAACAAATATATCCGCAATCAATATTGTAAGAAAAGATATGGATCTATCTATTTACAGAGATAACATGTGCAGATCTTTAATATTTACAAGAAGCCAACAGTCTTATGATGTAGTGCTTAATACAGATTCTTCATTATATACCAGCAAAGATGGTCAAACGATCGATATGTGTGAACGATGTACATTTGATTTTGACAAGTACTGTATATTAACATCTTCCCCTGTACCACCTCCACCACCAATACAACCAATGTCGTCTCCATATACTAATCTATGTGATTTAGGGGAAGAAGATACTGAGGGAAAGCGATGCGACGGTTCTTCATATCATTTACGATTTACGACTGCTGACCGAACAAATTGCTCTCGTAGTTGTACAGAAGAATTGTTCCGTATCAAACCCAATTATCTGTGCTGCGAACACATGTCTTCAACGTGCACAATTCGGATAACAAATCGTCTACTAATGTCTACGATCGACACAAGTGCAGCTACGATTTGTGACACATTTTGGGATGAATGTGGTATACTTAATGGACCTGGTATTGTACCACCATTCTGTGATTGTGTCGGACATATTGACACTGGATGTGGTTGTGGACACACATGCTATCCACCCCCATTGTTAGTACCACGGCCTCCAAATACCATACCTTCACCACCATCACCTTCTCCTACAGCATTTTCTCCACCACCTAACCATAATTTTACATACATAAGTCTTTCAGTGAATGGTGACTTCAACAATGATTGTTGGGCATTCAGTGATTTCAATCGCAATCTTCAATTTGATAGTCAAACGGATGACCAACCAATGAATGTGACAGCAGAGACATTCAATGTTTTTGCGGATACGTTGATCGTATCATATGCTCAACCAGACAATACGTGTCGATTTACCAACAATAACAAAGAATACATTTTGAATTCACCTTTGATTACACAGTTCAAATGTCTGCAAAACAGTCCGACTGTGTGGAGTTTACCGTTTCAACAACCGATATATAGTTGTGACACATATGCTCCATATATTATGATGAGTCCATTGACAACTTTGGCTTATTTCATGAGTTTACGAATTGGTACTTCATTAACTGAAGAAACCATTCTTCCGAAACTAAGACTATCGATTCCAACTAACTTGACGATATGGACATATGATGCATATCAAGTCAACGATGTATCCTGGTTGCGAAGACAATACCAAATTTGGGCTATCGTTTCATATGCGACCCAAATGTTTTCCAACATTCATCCTTCAAATGCGATGCCCCTGCATATTCCGCAACCATCTCCACCACCACCCTCACCGTTTCCACCAACCAATCCATTAAATGCACCACCACCTCTCCCCCCAGTACCGCCAGATCCGCCTCCAACACCAGAAGGCGAAACACCCATCATAATCGATGATCCAGATGACATGACGTCACCACCCCCCATTAACGAAAACATACCACCCCCCATTCACGATGACATACCACCCCCAATTAACGATAACATACCACCCCCCATCATAAACGAAAACAACGGTCGCCGACTACAATCGACAAGTTTTGAAAACATTGCATTTTTAATTTACGATGTTATTGCAGAGTATATTACAACGCCTATTTCGTCATTGACGACCGATTTTACAGATATGAATACAATAAACTCCATACTTACAATGGCTCGAAATACTGCAAACACTACACATCAGATTTCAAATGACGCAGTTCGAGATTTTGCAAAAATAGTTGAAGAAGACATATTGAACAATCTTTGAACAATCTTTGAACATCATAAGAGTTTCAAACTAAGTATTGTGACACTCAAAGACATAAGATATCGGATCCATCCATTATTTTTCGAGCATCACATTAAAAATGAAATCGTACATCGTACCATTCGTCGTGTATGTGACTGCAAATATGACTGAGACCCGACGTCAAGTTATTGCAACAGGAATTCCCCCAGGTCACATTTCTTGTGAGTCTTTAGTCAACAGCACCATTTGCTATATTTTACCAATGCATGAAACATATGGGACTACTTGTCGAAAATTAGAGAAGTTGAGCAAGTTATACTATGTCGACTGTCATGGTGATTTTCCGACTTATTTTTGACTTATTGTCAGACTTTGTCAAAAAAATAATACCCTCGAATAATTTTTTGGGGATATTTTCACAGCTGCTCTTTTCTAAAACCAGCGTAATAAAATATGCGTTTCGTTCCACAATTACGACGACCCATATAGTGTCTCACAGTGTCCTTAATATCTCGATGTCTCAAAATCTGCTTCACAATAGAAACATGAGATCCACGCATCGAAGTCCGCAATTCGGCTGCAGCTCCCGCCATAAAGTTCAGAATCGACCGTTCGGCGAAACTTGTGCGTATTGCATTTCTACTTTGATCCAGTGTAAATGCTATATTCGCACTCAACATAACAACCATGACTGCAAAAATCAAGTCAGAGTAGAGCTCTTCTGGACTTAACCTGCTGCTGCTGAATTCGTCAGCAAGAGTCTGAATATATGATAATACAGGCGCACGTTCTAAATATTCATTCTTGTAGGAATATTGTCTCCACTCACAAAAGTCGCGACCAAAGTCAATAAACTTTACATCTACTGGATCGTTGTTAAAAACCATGTTTGCAGGCTTAAGATCGTAGCAAAACAAACAATTATCTGCCATTTTTCGTAAATGATTCATCACCTGCTCTCTAAGCTCTTTTGCAATTGGTATTACATCGTGTGGTGTTTCTACCAACAGAGAATGCACATCTTTTGAATAGTAATCGCATACAATATGAAGACCACCACGTTGTAGACGTGTAGCATGTCTCACATACCAAGCATCATAAATTAATGGACAAACTTGCAACTGAGATGCAATTGCTGTGTTTCTAAATTCCCAACTTGCATTTCCGATTCGTTGTGTATCACTGTTTCGTCGGGGTTGTCTTACAACAACCTTTGTTCCATCTTTTGCTGTCGCAAGATACACTGCATTATTCGAACCTTTTCCTAATAATTTTATCAATTTTATGCCAAACTTTAAACCAGTTCCGTTTCTTGGTTGTATTAAAGTACTTCTTTGATACTTGGCAGCATCGTCAAGATTCAAGCCTTTCATTTATCACATTACAATTTTTTTTACATTTTTTTCCTGACGCACCGTATCTTTTCATTCAATAAAGAAATATGGTGGTGACGCGTTTAAAAGCACTTTACCAAAAAAGAACTAAATTCAAAATTTGGAAAAATACAACAAAAAAAGCACAAGCCATTTTATCAATCAAAACTATACTTCGAGATTACTTATGTAAGGATCCAATTACATTAAGTCGCATAAAAAATCCAGTTGCTGTTATACGTAATAATGTCAGACATATGTATGATGCTGACAGTCTTTACAGTTACATACACGAAAGTGGCGACTTTTTCGATCCAATTGCACGCAAAGAATTTGATACATGTGAACTTCTAAGAATTAGCAATCGGACGGGAAAATTAAATCTAAACAATATGAAAGAAGAACTAGTTAAGAAGCACAATGAAAACATTGTAAATGCTGAACTCTGTCAAGTGTTTGAATGTGAGTTATCAGAACAAATATCATTACTTCGAAATGAAGAAACGTATGATAACAACACTTTAAGAATAGTTGTCCCTGTTATCATACAATGCTTTGAAAATTTTAAAATTGTGAATGTGTACCGTTGCAAACTATTCATTCGAAGTATATTCACTAAATTAAGTACTGATGAACCACTACCGAATGCAGATATTAACTTGAAAATATCCCATTTGCTAGCATTGTTAATATCATATTGTAATTGATAGGATGAAAGATGCTCATGTTTGCAATGTTACTTGATTCTTCACAACTACAGAGCTCACGACCGTAAGTTGATTTGAAAAAAAAAATGATTTTTAAATGTCAAACTAACATAAAGGTCACTGCTCATGAATTGAAACATCTTAAAATACACGCATTAAAAGGTAATAATGTTTTCAATCCTGATAATAAAAGATATCAAAACATACTATCAACACATCGTATCAAGAAGAAACTCCGAGAATTTTTAATTGAACATAAATGGCTACGCAACCGATCAATGGGAACTACGGTTGTCATGCATAGCAAAGCTCAGTGTGCTAAACAACATTGGCACACCGACTTTGATCCTGATATGTGTAAAAGCGCTCAAGTCAAGCCGCTGGGTGTTTTGTTTGCTTTGCAAGACAACACATCTCTAAACATACATAAAAGAAAAAAAATTGATTTGAAGCGAGGTGAAATGCTATTATTTTCGGGAGATGTAATTCATGCAGGCTCACACTATGACAATGAAAACACACGCATACATATCTATCTCGACAGTAATGAAGTGAAGCGACAACGAAACAAAACATTTATAATTAAATAATGCATACAAATGAATGGTTCGATACAAAGACAGTGGAAACTTTTTTACTACATGACGCATTGAATTCAGATTGTAAATACTACATCATATCATTTCTACCAATAAATTTATGGTCTTCTTGTGACTGTTGTGGCTTTGCACTTATGTGTTGTAATGAATATGGCACTATTTTCATATCAAAAGAAGCAAAATATTCATTTTCCATGTGCACAATGTGTTATAATATCTGTCAAACCTAAATGAACTTGTAACACATATACTCTTTAAACTCTGTAGGAACATCGTAATTTTCCCGCGTAATAATCCTAGCATATGTTTCACGATTTTTAATCAGCTGATCATAAGTCCAATCCTTATTCTTGTACATCCCAAAATCCACCTTAATTTTTCCTTTTTTTTTGAGTTCACTTACTTTCGCATTACTCTTGGGTTTGTTCTGAACTTTGTCATCTCGATTCTTTACGGCTGGCATTGAACGTGTAGACACCATTTATTTATAAATTTTGCTAAAACAATTTGATTCACTCATTTTCATCCAACAATTTCATGACATGACCAACTACCTTGGTTCTCCCTTCACATAGAAGAATGTCTGTTCCTTCTTTGATAAACTTCTTATCAAAACATAATTTCAAATACAACTCAGCATGATCTCCAGTTCGTAATATTTTGTCATTAGTGTCATTTTCTCCACGAGCACTAACTTTATTCGTTATATCTTCGATTGTCACACATGTTCTCACATTCTGTGCATGTAGCACTGGTTGGTATCCAGGCTTTATCGTCGTACTGTGAGAACGAAGAACTTCAACCGATACTAACAACCGTTTGCATAATATTTGTTGACTTTTGCAACTGAGCAGAACATGACCTTTATGTACATCAGATTTTGATATGCCACGAAGAGATACACAAATGTATGATTGTGTTTCGATTTGTTGCACTGACACTCTTTTGCAGTGGATTGAGCGAACTGTTACCTGGATATATTTGTTGTTGATCGGACCAAACCATAACTTGTCCCCCACTCCAATTTTTCCACTTACAAGATTACCACCGACAACAGTTCCAACGCCAGTAACCGTCCATGATGTATCAAGGTGATATTCGACTAAATCACTTTGAATCGACACTTGCTTTTTCGGCATAATATTCAAAAAGTAATGCAAATTGTCGATTCCTTCCATGGATACATTCGATAATTGAAAAATCGGCACAATACTTCTGGAATGAATGTTCAATGCAGATCGAATAATATCATCCTTGGTTTTAATTTTAACAGGAATTCGTCGTATACCAGGACGTTTAAGCAAACTATTGATAGAATCAATCGTATTCTGAAGTACATTTTCCTTGTCTTTGACAATATCGACTTTAGTTATCACGATACAAAAGGGAATATTCAAAGTTTTGCATAAAAATATGTGCTCGATTGTCATCTTCAAAACTCCTTTATTGGCACCTATCATTATGCAACACACATCGGGTTGCGTGGAAGTCAACCCAAATATTGTTGTCTTCAAATACTTTTCATGACCAGCTAAATCAAAAAAAGAAATAATTTTTGCACTTTTCTTCACAATATCAGGCCAAGTGAATTGCTTTCTTCCTTGATAGTTCATAACACATCCTTCCTGATCATAACCCACGATTTGGTGACCAATCGAAGAAGTTCGTCCAGTCTCTATTTCGTGTGGAAAATTAAACACTGAAAGACGGGCAGATCCTCTTCCATTATCAGCGATACCGTGAGTTAAAACAGAGAGAAGTGTACTTTTTCCACAATCCACACTGCCAGCGATTGCAACTTTCACATCAATATACTTTTCATCATTTTTTTCCCGAACATGAAGCTCGTATACATATTTGTCTTCTTCAACTTTGTATTTGCTAAGTTTCGTCAAAGTATAATTATTTAAAACGGCCGCTTTCTTCAAACACACCATTGTCATCTCATATTCTTCTTCAGTTATACCAGTCATTGTTCCATCGTCTTCCACACCTAAGTTATAAATACATTCTGAAGAACCTTCATTACAACGATACCTCATCTGACTTGCTAATCTTTGTATTCTATCGTCACTACAGTCAGATAGTTTCAATTTGTATTCAATATTACCATCTTCTCGCTCCGCTTGCATTTAATTTTTTTTTAAATACGCAAAATATTTGCCATCAGATCTACATGAGGTGGCGGCAGGCGGGTTTTCCGTATGCCACAGCCAGCATCGAGCTGTTCTTGAATTTATAGTGAAACCACTACAATTCTCTTCTGACTTACATTTGCTCTTACAATCATCTACCCCAATATTCCCAATATCTAAAAGTTGTGTAAACTCGGGTCCATAACAATTCTTTCCTGCAAAAGTTGTCCATTCCGATGTTGGAACGGTTTGCTCATGAACAATTTTATTTTGATTATTTGATACTAGAGAGGTCAGGTTTTCCATTTTGTCACTTTGTGTCGCACCAGATAAAGCATTTGACACTGCGACGGGTTTACCCGTTTCTTTTGCATGTGCCAACAAATCTTTGGGTATTGTAGTCAAAGGCGTACCGTTTGAACGTATAGACACTTCACACTTGCCATCTTTGATGGTTCCAGTTACCCCATCTTTTGTGCATGTGAAATTCCAAGAATTTGGAATATCAGCAGTAGTTGCATGTTTGGTTCCCAAAAATCCAAGAATTCCACAATCAGTATAATAATCCGAGATATTACTGACTTCTTGCACATCATCTTGATTTACTTCATTCGGAAACAATCGTAAAAATCCACACGAGTATATGTTGGACATTTTTGACATGCAATATAAAAAAAATCACATTTCGACAGATCTCAATGTGACATGATTTTTAATAGGACACGGTCTGCGAAGCAAAGCATATATGAAAATCGTTGTCTGAAAAAATGCGAATGCAGGACTTCCAATCAAGCCACACATCAACCATCCAGCTTTCTTTTTCAAGTGCGTGTCTTTTATGACCAAGAATACCAGAGTAATACAAAGAGTAAGCAACATAAACACTGCAACACCAACGGGTATGCTTGCCCATATAGATGGAAATCTGCGATAACATAAACTTGATATGAATTGACCAACATTTATAAAGGTCGTGAAATATGTCATGTAGATATAGCAAAACATCAAATAGATTCGCGGCTGTCGCAAAAAGCGCCAAAAATATATGCGTCTGCATTCTTCAAATCCTGCTACCCATCTGGTTCGCTGTTTTATAAACTCCATGCAATTTCTCGGAGCGAGTTCATTGAATCGTCCATGCAAAGATCCTTTTACTTTTAGTGTTTGCAACATAATTCGAAATGTTAAGTCAATATCTTCAGATGTTATGCACGAAAAAGAGTATTCGCGTAATACTTTTGCATTCCATAATGAACCAGCACCAATGTATAATGCAGAACCACCAACCATTTCAAGACAAGGTTGCAGAAATATTCCAGATAAAAGACCAAATGTATCTAATATTCTTGCAAAACACGATTCACCCCGCACACCTATTGAAGCTTGTATACAGCATGCCCTTTCTGAAGCGTTTATATATTCTTCCAACATGGTATTTATAGAACCCGTTTCGCTTCTATGATCGGCGTCGACCAACAATATTGTTTCCGTTGACAATTCACCCGTATTCAACACAAATGCCAAATTTTCTGCACGGGATGTGCTATCGATAACATTAATACATTTGAATCTATTATTTTCGATTGCCTTAAGTTCGATTTCAATACTCATTTTTATTGGTGTATTATATACCACAATGACCTTATCAATCAAAGATTCTTGCAAGAAATGATTTACAGTTTCCATAATGATTTCATATTCATTTGGAAGATAGCATGGAATGATCACAGTACATGATGGTAGTACTCGTTTACAACACTCTCCTTTCTTGTTCTTGATACAAAAATTATAGATGAGAATGCTCGATGCGAATATACCTATATGAAAAGCATTAATGCTCAATACACATAACTCTATGACAGTCCAAATATCCATTTTGATTTTTTTTTACTTTTTCCTTCGCGTTTCAGGTAGGAATCCGCCAATATTTTTGTACTGTCGAGGTTTTTCAACAGCATACTGAGTAACAATTGAAGACATGTGCGTTAAAATCCACCGATAACGACTTATCCGACGTTTCTCTTTAACTTGTGAAATCACTTCTTCTACATTATCGATTAATTTAATTGATTCTTTTTTCACATTTGGTTTCCTGGGCATAGGTCGTACGCTGCCTTTGCCAGGTGGATTAGCACACGGACATTTTCCTCCCATTATTACATATGCAACATTTTAATTACGGAAATTTAGCAATCAGTCAATTTAAGCACAATGAACGCGACATTCATACATTCATATTTTATAGTCATATTCACTAGACATAAATGAATATCTTTGCACATTTTAAATGTCACTATCAGATTACGAAATTGAAAAAATTATAGGAAAGGGTAGTTATGGAATCGTATATAAAAGCAAAAATAAAATAAACAATCGTCTTTATGCACTTAAAAAAATTGATCTACAACGCCTATCTCATTACGAAAACTTGAATATTGTGAATGAACTCCGAATTTTAGCCACACATGCCTCATGTTTTATAATACGTTTGAAAGGAGCATTTCTGGATAAAGAAGCTTTATGCTTAGTGACTGAATACGCAGAAAAAGGCGATCTTGCTCTCCTTATAAAACACAAAAACAAACAAAACTGTCATTTTTCTGAAAATGAAATTTGGCACTATTTTCTTCAGATAAGCGTTGCAATCGCATATTTACACAAATTTAACATCATTCATCGAGATATAAAACCAGCAAACATATTCATTGACAAATTCAATAATGTAAAGCTGGGCGACTTTGGTATTGTCAAAATTATGCGATCATACATGATGTATGGTCAAACGCAAATCGGAACTCCCTTGTACATGAGTCCTGAAATATATAAACGCGAACGATACGACGCCAAAACAGACATTTGGTCACTTGGATGCATTCTTTATGAATTAATCATGTTGAAACCTGCTTTCAACGCAGACAACATACTTGCTTTGAAGCATAAAATATTTGCTGGACGATTCAATGTCGTGTATTACACTCAGTACACTAAAGATTTGAAAGATCTTGTCAATAAGCTCATAAACATTCATCCACGCTTAAGACCTTCAATACAAACAGTACTGGATACACTATGTGTAAAACGACAATTACAGATGCGAAACCTTGATTTAGAAAAGCATACTCCAATGAAACCTTCATTTTACGAAAACTGTATATTTCCAAAAAAAATAGATGATTGGAAAATTATTATATCACAATTCGTAAATGATCCTAATATTACAGTAGTTCATGAAACCGACAACGAAAGGAATTTAAAAATACAAGAAGCTGCAGAAAAAGTAGCAAACGCTATGATAGAAAAAAAGAGTCGCGTCGGACATCTGAATGGACAAATTCAAAAAATTCTAGTCGAAATTACAAATGCAAAACAATTCATTTTAGAACGCGAAAAAGTATTAAATAAGTTAAGAAATGAAAAGAATTCAATCGCATCACTTAATTTACCGAACATTTCCAAGCCAAAACCACCTTCATGCGCGATGCCTATTCACAGATCGCCTCGCGTACTCGACATTCGTCCAACGCCAAACAAAGCCCAGCGCTTGCGTTAATGTAACTCACTTACATTTGTATTGCTAGGATTAATCAATTCCGATATCGTATTTCGTAACGAATGATTTGGAATCACGAAAAATTGTTTCATTATTTCACCTGTTATAGGAGATCTTTTACTTTTTTTGAACCACTTTAAAATTTCTGTTCGCTCGTACGAAAATCCATCTGCACATAAAACTGGATCGGTCATAGGCATCCGTGATATGGGACAGTAAATTGATCTTGGAAGATGACATGTCTGATTCAACGAGTCCATATTGTACGCCTTTCGCTCGATTTTATCATCAAAATTCAACATAGAATGAGTTACAGACTCATTTTCAGTAACAACTAACACATTGCCACTAGGAAATGTTATGTGAACTTTTTCACCATTCTCTAAAAGTTTGACTTTAGTTTTTATTTTTGGAGAGCACCTCAGCATTTTTAAAAACAGTTGTTTTTTATTTCCCTAAAGAACTTCTACTTCGCAATTTTTTTCGAGTTGACTCCTTCACTATGTCAGATACAACTATCTCAACTTGTTTATGGAAATGCACAAAGGGATTCTCGAAGAATGGTGTTGGTGCGTGAAGAAAAACCGAAGCCATTTGCTCAGTTATTGAATGTCCTCCGATGATCATTGACTTTATAGTACTTGCAGATTTGCGACACGCATATGCATATACATTAAAAGGTAAACACGCTAATACAAATGTTAATAATGTAGAGAACGAGCCCAACACTAAAGCAGTATATTGCAAATGATTGGCATTGTCCAAATACGCTGCAAATACTGTAAGACTGAAAATAGAAGAGAATCCATGTAACATTAATAACATATATGATATCAGTTCATACCGTACTTTCAAGTATTCATATTGTTTTGCAATGATATCAAGCTGCTGATTGACAATTTTTTTTTGTACCTTTTTCCCATCACTCATTTATCAGAGATTATTAAAATTGATCTCGTCATTCTTGACTGAAACGTTCAATATAATTTTCCAGTACACCTCTACTATCGACATTTTGGACAAACATGTGAATATGTAAGACATTGTTTAAATCCACTAGCTCCTTGCTGAGCTCTTGTTGTACCCAATCGGGTTGCTTACATTTTTCGACAATTTCGTTTTTCAGCTTGAATTCCAGCTTATACAACAAATCGATCGTTTGCTGTAAATCTGACATTTAATACCTTGCTTATATTTAAAAACCATGTACGCACTTATTTTATCAATATTTCTCTCGGAATACTTTTAAAGTTCGACACTAACTTTATTACGACCACAACAAACACCGTAATATATAGAACTATGACATCAGTATCTGGATATAATGGATAATGAATGCCTGGTGCACTCGGTGGTGCAACTGGCATTGGTGACATCGGAGGAGGAGGAGGGAAAACAGCTGGATATTGTGTCAGACCAACTCCCACAGTCGAACCAACTGATGCACCTATCAATATCGTACATATGCCAGAATAAAATAAACAAAATGATAGAAAGAGTCTTCTTATTATTGATTTTTGTTCTGTAGAAGCACAAAATACATTGCTAAGGTAAATTCCAAGTAAAAGAAATGGCTCCACGAAATCAAATATGTGAGCAATCATTATGACACTTATCATGTTATTTGGATCTTGAATATACTCTTCCTCCGGTATATGAGGATGTGTATGACCAACATCTCCAAACGTTAATGCCCACTTCAATACTAGTCCACACCAACCAAAAACGAACAAGTCAAACGCAGATTGCAAACACAAAATGACAATAAAATCATATCTCAAATGCTTATTTTCCAGAATAGATTCTGACTGAGGTAAAACCTGAACCACACCCGTTCGACTTGAATGTTCACGATTTATGAATCCAAGTGACATTTACTAATTAAGTTAAAAAAAATGTGGTGCGGTTTATTTTGCAAAACCGGTGTCGTCTCGCTTTCATGCACGTCTTATCTCGCCGTACAGCATCCAGCCTGGTGGTACGCGGCACGAAGTGCGTCACAGTCATTGCATTCGTTTATATGTACACATTGTCCGTCGCTGCGAAGAATAGGTATAGACGCATGACATTGACAACGCGCGACACATTGCATCACACATATTGGAGCAGGATCGGCGCATGTCGGAGTGCACGCAGAACCGCACTCTACCCATACCTGATTGTGTGGACATGCCGGTGGGATTGCAGCTAAAGGAGGAAGTGGTGGTGGTGAAGGAGAAGCCGACGAGGTTACAGGAAGAGGGAGAAGTGGGGGTGACACATTGTTCGGTGGTGGTGACGGTGCTTGCGGTGGTGGTGGCGGTGCTGGTGGTGGCGGTGCTTGCGGTGGTGGTGGCGGTGGTTGCGGTGGTGGTGGAGGAGGGGGTGGAGAAGGACACACATTCCATTCATCACATGTAGTGTTACGAAGTGCAGTCGAAGTGTAGTAACAATCCCAAAGCGTATTACCAGTACTGTCACCTGTAGGCCAATAATAGCAAATCGATGATGTATGGTAGGGAGAAGAACTCGTATAATCTGGACATGCTGGATTTGGAACCCATTGACCCACCTTCGAGTCGTAAAATACACCATTAGGCGCGTAATATCCATTTATTACCGACTGATTACCATACAACCAACAACGCTGCGTATTACGAAACAATGTAAAAGCGTGACATGCAGGATCGGCATCACATATTGTACGACAATGTGCCAGATTGCTGTAATAATCGTTATCTGTGAGGTTCCAATTATTGTATGATGCATAAGACCCACTTTTCCCACAAAGTGTGCTTGTAGCGAGCTGGTAATATGATGACGGAGTGTGCGGAGGCGAATTATACGGCTGCGGGGGCGAAGGTTGGAGCGTATGTGCATGCGGAGGAGGATGCGGATTCAGAGAAGCAAGACACGACCAAGTGGAGTGATAATCACACAATCCCGAAGCACATTGTCCGCCACTGGTACAACAACACCCGGTCACATAAAGATCGCTTCCACTAGAATACTCTTTGTTTGATATACAATCAGTTGTGCGACATCCACTACTTGTATTCATCACATTTACTGAATCATGCATTGCAAGAATCAATAATGTCAACATGTGTTGATTTAATTAAATAAAAAAAATGTCTCAAATCAAATGTTAAATGAATGTGCTTTTGTAGACTGGACACCACATGAAGGTGAAGACTTTAATCCACATCCAACACGTGTATGTGAACCGATCAATTTAGCATGCACAAATTTACCTGCACTTGTTTACAACTTACATTGGAATTCTCCAAATGTTTTATCAACACTTCAATTCGAAACAATTAGACGGATATTTCAATCATTTAAAACCAGAAATAGTTTTTTGCTAGGTGATGCTACGGGTGTAGGTAAAGGTAGAACAATCGCAGGTGTTTTGTACGAACTGTACAGCATAAATACAAATTTTAAAGCAGTATGGATATCAGCAAATACTCGTCTTCAAGACGATGCCGAAAGAGAAATCAATACGTTGGGGGATCAAAATTTTCTTCATAACAAAAATTTGTTGTTTTTGTCATACACATCTCTTCTAAATACAAAACGATTAAACGAATGCGTCGCATTTCTGAGTGAAGATCCAAACGCTTTAATTGTTTTAGATGAATGTCATTTACTTAGGAACAGTTCAACTAGTGCTAAACAGATTGATAAGCTGACAGCAAATCTAAATACATTCAATGTTCTTTATAGTAGCGCAACAGCTGCGAGTTCTTTTAAACATATGCAATATCTTCATCATTTACAGTTGTGGGGAGAAAATACTCCATTTCCAACGTATGAAGTATTGGCAAATGCAATGAAAAAACACGGAGCTCCATTAATGGAACTTCTCTCAATACACATGCGATCTATAGGCTCATATGTTTCACGACAATTAAGTTTTTCTGATGTTATAATGGAGCATCGGCATATCGAATTGACCGAAGCCGAATGCAAAATGTATGATGAATGTACTCAAGTTATGCGATCGAATTCTATTAAAGGAAGCGCTAATCAAAGCTTCTTCCAAAAACTTATTACAGGGATAAAAACAAGACATGCAATTAACATAGCAAAAGAAAGATTGCAGGTAGGTGATTCCGTTGTAATATCAATTGTGAACACCGGAGCGGCATTTGCGAAACGTTGCATGAAAAAACAAGAAAATGTAACTAATCACAAACGCACAAATTACTATAGAATTGGTGAAGATATTTTTGAGGACTTGGATGTTATGGTAGATAATGTTCCAATCAATCCAATTGATGCTATACTAGATGAGTTCGGACATGAAAATGTTGCTGAATTAACTGGAAGAGCAATTTGCTTTTATAAGAAAAATGGATATGTAGAAAACCGTATAAGAACCCCCTTACAACAAGAAGCCGATGATTTTCAAACCGGAAAAAAACGAATAGCCATTCTGTCTCGCGCAGGTGGAGTTGGAATTTCGCTCCACGATTCAATAAATGGAAATAGAAGAACACATATCATTCTGGAAATGCCATGGAGTGCTGAAGATTTCATGCAACAACTTGGTCGAACACATCGCTCAAATAGTGTTACAGCACCTTACTATATTCTTCTTTCGAGTAATATTCCGGCCGAAATGCGGTTTGCAAGCGCTATTGTGCATAAACTTTCATCAATGGGAGCTCTTATCAAAGGAGATCGATCTTGCTGTGATGTAAATTGGTTAAATGTACCCAAATGGAATACATCTACACGTAGGTCTCTAGGTATATATCTTGCCACATGCAAATTGCTTTATTATAGACAGAGCAAAAACAACATCGAACCTGTTACACGTGCCAGAGCACTCGCAATTTGCGGACATACTGCACATACCACGATTTCTGAAATGAATTTGAAAGTTCATCTCACTCAAATGCTTTCTCATGCTCATAAAAATCAAAACGAAGAATATATCACGAATTGTCTTGCTGCAGTGAAATCATTGTACCCTAATGATATTTGCTGCATCACATATTCGTGGTCAACTGAAAATCATCGATTTTTCCCACCACCATTCAAAGACCGGGTTCTTTGTTTACTTCTCTGTCATGGAGCATGGGAAACACGGAAAACTCTCGGACTTCTTCCTGAAGTTTTACTTCATTCAATTTTTGAATTTATGTCGAAACCTTCTGAACTAAAAGATGCCGCTTTAGCAGGAACCCGACTCATAGAATCTGGAATTCATCTGGAAGATATGCACAAAGCACAAACAGACAGTATACTCAATAAGTTGCTATCAATAGAAATCGAAGCACAAAAAGCTGTAGTAGCATTTACAACTTTTTCAACATATCCAAAAGCAGATATACCGGTTTCTTGTTTTATGCGATACATCCAAGAACGAGCAGGTAATTGTATTTCCTGTCGAATTTCAGAAATTCAGTACGCTTCTTATTCCGAAGGTTCAAAAGGTGTGCGAATAATTGTTGAATACACTCCCTTTGACATAATTTCCCCATCAACTAATACTCTTATTTGGGAGCACGAAAAAAGTGGAAGAACCGCATGGATAAAACAAAACAAGATAATATGTAGTGATGGAGTCACAATCAATATTGAGGATGATTCCGATGAATGCATGCGTTCCAAGGGATATACAAAATCGAATTATCATGAATGGAATCGATGCGTAAAAAAAACAATGCTTTTAGCAAAACGCAAATGCAGAAAACTTCCAAAAAGATTTTGTCTCGCAACTGATCATGCTATGAATTGTTGGGAAAATAGTATGCACAGAATTTTACGCGTTCCTCCATGTATGGAATTTCCAAAAGGATTGGTTGGATTGCTTGTTTACATTTCGTGCTAATAAACGCTCAATACCACGATAATGTTTACTTCTTCAATATTTATCTAATTCCGACAAATCTTGTTCTGCTTCTTCTTCTGCTTCTTCTTCTTGTAAAGCATTCAAATTCGATATTACATTTGTCACATTTATCATAGGATCAGAACTTATTACTAATATACTAAATTCGTCTAATCCAAATGCTTCTTGCATGAGCTGGGTTACATTCGAATTGAATAAAGTTTCAAGTGCAGTTTTTACTTCTAACATTCGACTAGTGCTTACAACATGAATATGAAGCGTGGCAAACAACATCTTCTCTTTCATTTGAACAATCTCCAGTTCTACATCTCGTAAATCAACCTTCAATTCTTTTGCCACCACTTTACGGAATATAATTCGTGAGTTTGATGAATTACGCATACCATTTACCATGCACGAAATTTGTAGCTTGTGTATATTTTGATCATCCGAAATCCTTTGTTTACTCTTTACATAAATTACCTTCTTTTTCAAAATAGTATACTTTAATCTGCTTGAAAGCTCATTTTTTGTTAATGTTGATAAAATAGAAACAAATTGTTCCGTTTTAGTAATATGTCTCAATATCAATTTCAAAACTATTTCAGTATTCGAAACACTAATACTAATTAAGTCAAGTTGATCAACATTTACTCCCGTAATTAGTGCGATTTTCGACTTTATATTAGACAACATTTCATAATCCGATTCATTCTTGACTTTCATGAACAATACTGCGCTTTTACTTACATCAGTCTTATTCTTCAACTCTATCAACTTCGATTTCACATCCTTTATGAGTTTTACAATATAAACGACATTTTCCTCCATGTAAGAATCAATTGCGCGAATCTGCCTACATTTTTTATAAAATGGCAAACTTTTACTCTTTTTTTGTTGATACATAATAGAATTTTTTTCCAGAGTATCAATATCTCGATCAAATGGCAAGCGAACAAAGTGAGAGTGATATTCTCCTTTTGAAAACAAAGGACCGCATGCACCACATTCCCCATCGGTCATCAACAATACTTCACCAAAATAAGGAGTGCCATCATCAAAACGAACTACATTATAATCCGCTTTCACACCGAATGTATATGAACTTCCATCATTCGGATACAATTCTCTCAAAATTTGTAGCTCCGAATCATTTGAGTTCGGAACATGAGGAAATATTATCCCTTCATACCGACCGATCGCATCTTGTAAACAATTTTCCAATACATTTTTTTGATTTGTATAAACAACATGCGAACCGGACTCAATACCAACTGACGGACCGTCATTTGATACACAAAATGCGTTTGATTCATTTCTAGGCTTTCCTACTTTTACGAAATCACAACCACCATATGATGTTTCATTGTAATGACATTTAAATGATGCAAATGATGTTGTTACTCCTTGATTTATTATACCAGCACTAGACCCAGATGTTATGATATCAAGTGACAAATCCGATGTTAGATAATCCATCAAGCCATGATCTCGAATTTGTCGATTTAGCCAATGCGTCTGACCGCCTTCAAATACAAGCAACTGTATTTGATGCTTGCGCATGAATTCATCCCAATAATTCTCATCTTTGAACCCGGGTGCAAATATTGTCAATTCCTTTTCCATATCTGATGTAATCATGTCCTTGTTTTTCGTCAACTGCAAATCATAGAATAACGGTTGTACATTGTCTGCAACTTCACTCTGGTCCGGATTTTCCCAATCTTCACCACTTGATAAATGACATGTGAAAACATTACATTCGTGCCCATCAAGACTAAATAACGATTTGTAAGTATTCCAAAAATTGGTAATATTTTGCAAGAGTTTGAATCGAGACTCATTTGCGGCAGTATCACGTTGTAACTTGCTCATGCTTGCGGGATCCCATCCATGATTATTGCTATCCGCATAATAATGACCGTCACTGTACTGATAAAACGCAGCTGTCACAATGTACATTATATTCAATTGTTTATGTTTTTCATAAACTGGTTTCAGTATACACTCGGAAAATGTTTTCTTTTCTGTTGGCAGACGCTCATCTTTAAAATACTCCGATTCAATCACTATATTTTTATTCACGTAAGAAGTTATATTAGAAAACAATATGACATTTCTTTTGGGTTTGCGAATTTTCGTATGAATCTCACTCGGTCTTAATTTTACAATCCAATCGAGTGGTACTGGAATTGGATTGCTTGAATTTCCCTTCAACTCAGATACACTTCGCAATATTGTGTAAACCTCATTCAAATTTATACTGTTGCGTATACAAAATTCTTCCAAGGATTCATGGTTCATCAAATTTTCCTGCAAAGAATCACTTGGTGTTCTTCCATATAAAATTGTTTTTAACAAGTTATGAACACTATTCATTGATATTAATAACAAAAAAAAATCCGTACATGCGACTTACAACTCTTGATTTTTCGTATGATTCGTTTTTATTCTAACCTTGATATATTTGTAAGAACTCTTCTTTTCTTTCCACTTTTACTGAAAATAGACACATTCCCTCCAATGACTCCTCTGCCATATTCGTCTACTTCCACACTTTCCACACGAAATACTTGATCCGTATCAGCATCCGATGTATATCCGCGCAATTTCGTATTAACATACAACTCACCGTTTCGTATAGTCACAAAATATTGGTGCATCTCATCCAATAAAGTAAATGCAGATTCACCAATCATTTGAGGCATGATGCATTTTTCTGGATTCAATAGTACCAATGATTTATCATCAAGCAAAACATCAATCGGATCATTTGCATGTGACTTATCGGAATAGTCATCCACATGTACGTTTGTGATCATATACTTGCCATCTTCCGGAAGCGTCTTCCACTTGCAGCAAAATATTTCTTTGCCAATCACTACAAAACCTCTGTAAATTATCAAATTTTTGCCAACATGTTTCAGTTGTACACAACCCTTTTTACAATACGATGGCTTTTCCTTGTCAATTACTATCTTCTGGATCAAATTTGAAAGTAGCGCAGCAATCGACTTTTTAAAATTTACCGCATTCTCACGATTTTCGACATTTAAATGCGCAAGAACAACTGCATACCTACACAATCTCCCATGTGCAAATCGTGTACATGTGTTGGCATATCCAATATAATGATATCTCAATCTTGGTAATGTTTCCACGAGCCACTTTTCATAAAATTCAGGCAGTTGTTCACGAACTTTTGCATTCGGCTCAAGTAACATTGCAATCCCATCAAAATCTGCTGAATCGAGTCCTCTTTCAGCTAATTGATCATCGGATTGCTTCATGAAAAGTATACGGTTCGCATGCGACTTTATAATTACTGGACATTCGCTTGGAGTATACTTTAAAACCGTCACCACTCGTATTGATGCCAAATGCATATTACTTTTTTTCTTCAACAATTGTTGCAGAATTGTGAATGCATCTTTTGATTTACATGACAATGTGGACATAAATTCAACAGTCTTTTCAGGTTTTTCACTTTGATCAACGTCAACCACATCTTCCATCACACTATCACCATAATCATCGTACTTTGCATCTATTTCTTTTGACTTGTCAATCAAAGCCAGATCAATACGATCTTTTGATACCTCCACACGGTTGCGAATATTAAAATGCTCGAATGAAGCTTCGTTTATGATATAAAATAAGCTTTTGACACAAACAGTATCCTTATTCAATGCTTTCTTTATGATATATTCTGCATCCAGAACTAACTCTGTGAATTCTGCTTCTACATTCTGTGTAGACTTGAAGGATTGAATCTGTAATTTTTGAATCATACCTAAACTCTCTTGATAAATGAAATCGTACGAATTTACTTGAGTTTGCATTGCATTCATCACCTCAGAATCTCCAGCATAAGTCAAAACATCCGACACATTTACGACTACTTTAACAGGTTTTTGAATTTCATTCGCGAATTCAAGAAGTGCATCTGAAGAAATTTCAAAAGCGATTTCATCTTCTTTAATGTTTTCCAAAACTCGTTTTGCACGTTCGACATCCTGTTCTAAACGATTTTCTGACGATAGATACTCATTTAAACGATTTCTTCGAATGCTTGATGTACCGCATTCGTAAGCAGATAAAAGATTTGTCACAATTGCATCACTCATTATATTTATAAAATAAAATTAATGTTGTCATCAACATTATATTTTGTTTACATAATACAATAATGAATATCAATCTATATCTTTTGGAAAGATCATTGGAAATTCATAATACATTTCGGGGGAAAAAAAAAAGAAAGCAAGCGGATGATAGTTCAGAACTCCGTCTTGATAGCAACGATATGAACGGGTACACACTTGCTCAATTCCAAGATTTTTATGGGGAGTCAAAGGGTGCTAAACTTTTTGCACAAGCTCCGATTTATGTGCCAGAAAAAAGTTGCTTTTGTGGAAGAGAAGACTATACAGATGTGGGTTTCATACAGTGCGTTGTGTGCAATCGATGGTGTCACTATAGTTGCGCAGGTGTGACAGAAGAAAGCGCTAAAGACATTGATTATGTTTGTATCCCATGTCTACGAGAAAAAGAACAAGCAGAAGCCGCAAAAAAAGAAAATGAAAAAGAAGCAGTCGCAAAAGAAGAAAATGAAGAAGAAGCAGCCGCAAAAGAAGAAGAAGAAGATAAAAAAAAACCTATTCCGGAACAAATTATGATTACTCAAGGTGTGACTACACAAGACCTAACTATATCTGATCGTTGGAATATGTCCAAAACAGTAGGATTCGTATCATTTGAAGATATTCCCGGTCATACATGGGTTAGGCTAAATAATAATAAAATTTCCCATAATGATCACATGTTGTGCACACTTGATTTTATTTCACGAAATGGTGTAGGTGGCTTTCCCATCAACCCGGAACAAGCACGAGTTGTAATACTTACACATGCAATAAAAGAAGGCAAATTGAATGCTCAAAATGAAGAAATATATGAAACCAAACTGCACACCGATAAGGAAGACTTAGATATTATCGACATTGCCATATTCGTACATAGAAAAAAACTAAACTGTGCATACTTTACCAAAAATTTAAACAATTCTCCCAAAATAATATGTAAATCAGATGATTTCACAAATTGGGTATTCTTACAACGAGTTGGTAAATTAATACACATATTGTGTCAACGAAATGGTGACAAATATAAAGTTATTTTTACACCAGAAGAAGAAAAAATATTATTGGAACCATACAAGAAACCCATCTTTGGTATGGATTTATCAGAGATCAATCCAGTTGACACACTCGAATTTGATGATTGAAATAAATGGACGATGCCGAAATAAAAAAGGTTTATAAATTGTGGAAAGACGAAAAATTTCGTTTTTACTTGGCAAAACACCATCGAAATTTCGAACTGCAAAAAATACAAGACGAAATAAAAGAATTGAATCGAAAATATGAAAGTATTATACAATCAAAACTTAGTTCCTTTCCTTTTCAAACGGGAAGCACAAAGAAAAAATTTGAATCCATTGGATTTCATGAAAGCACAATAATGGGTGCACTTGAAGACTACAAAACAAATAATCCAGTCAAGAAAAAATCAAAACTACAACAATTCATAAGCTTTGTAAATGCACTTCTTGATTCTTAAATCTTTGTTTTCTTGCGTATATGAGTATTTCTTTTCTCAGAATCATTGTCATTTTTTGAAGGATTCCACAAATCATATAAAATGGGACTTACTGTACATGGAGCGAATAAAATTAGTTCATTCGTTTTACAGTTCCGATGAGCGAAAACTTGGTTTTCGTATATCATCTCATTTATATCTGACTCAATGAATTCGTATGCAAATTTTATATTTTTGAATGGTATACCATATGCTTTTGCATTCGCAACTTCTGTATGCAATGTATTGCGATCAAATATACCGTACGGTGGAGAATATACAATTATATCTCCACTGATTTGAAAACGATCAGAAATGGGTTTGATCAACTCTAATACAGAATCTTCTTCCCAATTATTCTCTTTCTCAATCTGTCGAATAGATCCAGCGTAATCTTCTTTATCAATGAGGTGCCGAATGACTTTTTTCATTTTTTTTTCAACTCATTCTCAACAAAGCAAGTGGAAACAAGCTTGAGAAACTTAAAATACCACAAAAATCCTTCGTCGATACCCGATCGAACTTTTTTTATGTCATAATACGAAACCTGCATATTTTTTGTAGGTACATATTTTGTAGTATACACGAATTCGTTAAAAACTTCGATTGGCACCCAAGCGTAATAAAACCCACAATCGATAATAACTCCCATCTTATCGTACTGCATGTCATACACTTCATATGTCATCGAATTTTAATATTGCTCAACTCACAACATACATCATAGTAAAACTCTATATTTTCTTCGTCATCAAGATTTAAAGAACATTTATCCTCCCTGTACAACTTTTGACTCAAAGATTGGAAACAATTTGATAAAGAGTAATAGTAATATTTGTTCGAATGATATCGTTCAAAATTTTGATATACATAGTCTGTTATGCTGTATATCACACGCACTGCCCGTGATGAAAATTTCACATTCATACTTTTTGTATAGTCATATAAGCTTACCAAACAAGAAATACAATCGTGAGTTGTGTTGTAATCACATCGTCTTAATTCGTTTCGACTTATATGTAAAAGATATATCTTGCTAAAATGCGCAAAGACTTGATATACAAGAAGAGTACAATCTTGTACAATCATTTTCATAATGTATCGCTGTATATCCACAGGAACTTTCGAAATAACATTCATTCCGAAAAAAAAACAGCCAAATCTTAAATTTGATTTTAACATTGATCGTACGATACGACACAATTCGAAACACCGAAAAATTCTACAGGTAAACGCAATTGCAATTGAGTATAATCATTCCACGCATCATGTTCTGGAATACATAACCCGTTGTGAAATAAACAACGATTATGATGACAAGAAGGAGCTGTTCATATGTTCGTACATTAGTTTGATTTACATTACTTCATCTACGAATCCAAGTTCCTTTGCTCTGCTTGCGTCAATAATCAATTCCTTGTTTAACATATTGTCTAATTGATTTGGTCTGGTTTTGGTTTTTTTTTGATATAGTGTTTTTATTCGTTGCATTAGGCATTTCGAATTTTCCAACTCATCGACTAAATCACAGTATTTTCCCCAGAAGTGTGTGGACAATTGATGAATTAATATGTAACTATTAGGTTGCGCAAACTTTTTGTGTCCGGAGAGCAATAAGAATGTCGCAGCACTGGCAACCATACCATCGGCAATCGTATATACTGGTATTTTGTTTGATGTAATATGATCCATGGCAGAAAACCCAGCATATGCGTCACCTCCACCGCTGTTAATGTAAATTAAAATATGGTCAGTACATACAGTCTTTGTAACACTGTGTAGTAGTTCAATCAAAGTAAATACATTTTTTGTGTTCACTTCTGCGTAAAAGTATATTTTGTTATCAATGGCCTTAACGATATCTTCATCGTCATCTTCGGTGTTTTCCTTGTCATCACAACGGTATCTTCTTTTTCGCAGCATTCAAAAATAAATATTTATTTGTGAATTTGATCAATTTTGCAACCTGCTGTTCATGGTTTCTTATGTAATAATTTAACCAGTAACAATTCCAACAAGATCTGAAGCAGTATTGCCTGCTCCCGCACCGGCCGGCTGTGTTTCGTCAGCTACAACTCCGATTAAGTCGTTTATTCCTCCCCAAATGCACTTGCACCCGGATCCGTAGCACCCGTAATATCCATAGGCTCTACAAGGAGCTTCGTATGGAATTTCAACATATGTGCCAACAGTAGCATCATACGCGACTGTTCGTTCATTGCATGCACCGCACATCGTCCCAAGTGGACAATGTGCACCCCATGATCCGCTTCCTCCGTCAAGGCATCGTCCAGAAATGCCCCAAAACCAAATCATTCCGTTACAATGATTATCACATAATCGTTGCGCCGGCGGAGGTGGTGGGGAAGAAGGTGGTGGTGGCGGCGGTGGAGGCAGTGGTGGAGGTGCAGGACTGCACACTCCATGGTCGGATGCGACCACCCAATGTTGGTTGTTGCAGTACGCCCAGTAATTGACGGTGGGTGGGATGTAACCGTTGTTCCATGAAGGACCGATTTGTGTACACGTATAATTAAGCATAGTAGACGCGTCGGTCCAATCTAGGCGCCATAAGTACTCGCCTTGTGCCAAGTCTGGTTGTACTGGTCGCCATTTGTCGGTGGGTACTTGATTGCAAGTGAGACCGTAACCGCATCTGCCAGTCTTGTCGGACAAACTGGTTACCCTTTGAAAAGTTCCACCTCCTACATATGATTCATACCACGCGGTGCTGCAAATGCTCCCTGGCCCTTGATTAATACAGTAATAACCCCACTGATAGGAATACCATTGCCCATTGGGGTCTTGCTGATAAGAAGTTGCGGAATTGTAAGAAGATTCGATGTCATCGCAGCAAATATATTCCTTTGTTAATGTTTCGTATTGGTCTCTATAAGGGCCTCCTGGGTTACCATAAACACTGCGAGTTGCATATCCGATGCCGCACTTGTTTTCCCGTGCATGAACACTGCTGTACCCAGGTTCGGGGTCTGTGGTGGTCAGGCACCTGTCCCCCGAGTTAGTCTGCAGGTTTCGATAGCAGGGACTCCCAGGCGCAAGCTGTGGTTGGGGTGGGGGGTTTGGAGGTGAAGGTGGCGGCGGTGGCGGTCGTGGCGGCAGCGGCGGAGGAGATGGCCCTGCGCAAATACGCGCCAGGCCGCACGCGACGGGACAGTAGGTATTTGCAGACGCCAGATTCTGTGTGCATCCGAACCTTCCGATGAGCACATTATCACATGTCAGCCGTAGAATGTTGTTAGTATCGTAAAAACTGTCGGTTGAATCTGGGGCGGTGGCACATGGAAGCGGTGGTGGTGGAGGTGCCCTAGGCGGAGAAGGCTCTTGTGGCGGCGGCGGAAGATTGGGTGGTGTTGGAGGTGGCCACTGGCAAAGTACATACCCGCCGCACGCTATGGGACAAATCTTATCCACAGAATCTTTAGGACCCATGAAATCCACCGACACGCGAATCCATTGATATGTCGACGGTCCTGTTGGACAATTGCTCACTTCACTGTATGATTGAAGATTGCCACATCCGCCTCCGAAAACTTCAAAATGTCTATATAAAGCCCATGCGCTAGAAGTTGACATCCGACCGTAAACGTATACATGCAGAGAAGTCGGATCCGGCTGATTTTTGCATGGCGCTAGGGGCGGAGGCTGCCGTGGCGGGGATGGTGGGGATGGAGGTGGTGCATCAGGAGAAGGCGGAGGGGGGGATAATGGAAGTGGGGGGGATGGAGGTGGAGGAGACGGCGATGGTGCGGGGCAATCGCGAAGAATGATGGTGGGAGGTAAAAATCTCGTGAGGGGAAACCGGGAAGGTGCGGTTGCATTGCAAGTCGATGCTTCCATCGATTCCAAATCATGATTGCATAACATTTGACAATGCGTTGAGTTATCATACCGTATGTATGATATAGGTGGAACGAAATATCTCAGGGTATCGTTCAATGGCAATGTCACGCATTTGGCACAAATGTTGGCATCGGTAATCGTGATGTTTGGTGGTATTTCTGTTTCTGCTCCTCTGCATGGTAAGGAGAAATTGAGACATTCTGGATTTGCAAGTTCTCCCGCTATGTCTCCGCATCCCACAAAATCGGATTGGTTGACGGGAGCGCTCGTACCGTCACTATTCATCACGAAAAGCGACAAATTATTATACGGGGTAGGGATATTCGGGTCCAATACGGCAACAATTTCATTTGATGTAAGATTACCGCTATGATTGAAAAAGTTGAAATTTTGCGATGCACCCGTGCTACTCGGGTCAATACATTCGAAAATCATAAATGACTGATGCTGTGATCGGTATTGGACCCTGAACTGCGGCGGCGATGAAGGCGGCGGCGAGGACGGCACCGGCGAGGGCGGTAGGTATGGCGGAGGCGGTGGTAATGATGGTGGAGAAATCAGAAAGCACTCCCGAGCATCTTGTAAATTGGATTGTGATGAAGAGAGAGCGCAACCTGCTCCTTGACCAGAATCATAATACCAGCATTGATAGTATGCGTTGCCTCTTTGTTCGTAGTAGTTGCCACAGTTAGATCGTTTTTGGTTACACGCTGTTACTTTTGTTCCGGTGCACAAAGGTGGAGGGGATGGTGGCGGTTGTGGTGGCGATTGGGGTGGCGGTTGCGGAGGAGGAGGGGGGGGTGATGGTGGTGGAGTCGGTGCAGGAGGAGGAGGTAATGGTGGAGCGGGTGGCAATGGTGAAGGGGGAGGTGATGGTGGTGGTGGAGTCGGTGCAGGAGGAGGAGGCAATGGTGGAGATGGTGACAATGGCGAAGAAGGAGTGGTAGCTGATGGTGGTGGTAGAGTCGGTACAGGGGGAGGAGGCAATGATAAAGGTGACAAAGACGAAGAGATATAATAATTATATCGACACCATCTTTCCATACCCCCCCAATTATAATATGTTATCCAGGTAAAACTTGTTTGACCTAAAACTGGACATGATCCTAAAGAATTGTCTAGTGTTGCATGTATAGTATCTGTTCGTCCTGCCCATTCCACTCTATTTTGTGTCTGCACATGCTCACACAGTGTATTATTCCGATTATTATTAAACTTCACTATCCAATCTGTTTGAATGAACCTATCCGCTGCTATACAAGTGTGAAAATCGTAATT